>Ga0075429_100000215_pt1 | contig 38905 bp, 44 predicted proteins | sample RhiMetdeltSRZDD3_FD_75295 | JGI IMG/M metagenome (GOLD analysis project Ga0075429, IMG submission 75295) | Populus rhizosphere microbial communities from Tennessee, USA - Rhizosphere MetaG P. deltoides SRZDD3 | ecosystem: Host-associated > Plants > Roots > Rhizosphere > Soil | place: USA...
CACCGAGGACTGGTACACCGCCGCGCCGAGGAGCTCGGCAAGCTCGGAGGCTTCGGCGAAGGCGTCGCGCTGCGCGAGCTCCTGGCCGGCGATGATCGCCGGACGGCGTGCACCCAGCAGCAATTCCGCGATCTTCCTGACCCCCTCCGACGATGGCTGTGTTTCGGTTTGGACACGGACTGCGCGGCCCATGTTGACGTCGACCTGCTCGTCGAGCACGTCGCCCGGCAAGCTCAGAAACACCGGACCCGTGGGCGGCGTGAGCGCGATCTTCGCCGCGCGATGCAGGATACGCGGCAGGTCGGCGGCGCGCGTGGCCTCGACCGCCCACTTGACGAGCGGCTGCGCCACCGGCACCAGCGGCTCGTAGAGCAGCGGCTCGAGCAGCCCGTGCCCCTGCTCCTGCTGGCCGGCGGTGAGGATCACCGGCGAGCCCGAGAACTTGGCGTTGTAGAGCGCGCCCATGGCGTTGCCCAGGCCCGGCATCACGTGGACGTTGGCGGCGGCGAGGCGCCCCGAGGCGCGGCAGAAGCCGTCGGCCATCGCCATCACCGCCGACTCCTGCAGCCCGAGCACGAACTTGAGCTGCGGAAAGTCGGGCACCACTTCCATGATCGCGAGCTCGGTGGTGCCGGGGTTGCCGAAGAGGTGCGTGACCCCTTCGTCGGCGAGCAGCTGCAGGAACGCTCGCCGTCCGGTGATTTTCACGAGTTCTTCTTGACGAAGTCGGCGCACACGCGAGCGATGGCCTCCTCGTGCGGCGCCCATTCGGGGAAAGGCACGAGCGGCAGGTCCTGGTCTTCCAGCGGCAGCTCGAACAGGCTGCTGCCGGGGATGAGGCGCTGGATCGCGCGCCCGTGGCTCATCGAATGGGTCTTGTCGTTGCCGGGAATGCAGATCGAAGGCACCCGGATCGAGGCGAGCTGCGCCTCGGTCACGCCGTACATCGGCGCCACCGGCCCGCGGGTGAAGATCGCCAGCCAGCTCGACATCACCTCGATGTAGCGCTTCGGATCCATGCGCATCAGGCGCTCGCGGTTGGCGGGATTCGCGGCGATGCGTTCCTGGTACTGCTCGGTGGCGCATACCGCGGCCATGCCGCCTTCGCGCGCGGCCTTGATGAACTGGCCGTAGTACATCTCGGGCAGCCGTCCGGCGGCGAACTCGCCGCCGGTGAGGCGCATCAGGAAGAGCGCGCGAACGGCGTCCGGGTGGCGCAGGTAGGTGAGGATCGAGGTGCGCGCGCCGGAGGAGGCGCCGCCCACGACCGCAGGCCGCGCCTCGAGACGGCCGAGCAGCTCGTAGAGATCGTCGGTCCAGATCTCCTCTTCCCCATCCCTTCCTTCGATCAGGATGTCGGAGGCTCCGGTGTTGCGCCGGTCGTGCAGCACGACGCGCACGCCGTGCGCGGCGATCTTTTCGGCCAGCGGGATAAATTCGTTGAAGCCGCGGCGGCCGCCGGTGATCAGCGCGAGCCAGGGGCCGCGGTCGCCGAGCACGCGGTAGTGAATGTTGACGTCGCGAATTTTGAGTAAGGGCATAGGTTTCCCCATTTTTACACGGCAGTAATCGATAGTGTGGCCAGGCGTTCGCGCGTAAAATCGAGCCAAGTCCAAGTCTATCGGCGTACACGGAAGGGGGGATATGCCGTCCTGGCCGCGGTCGCTTCGCGCGCTCGTGTCGGCCCTGGTGCTCGCGCTCGGCCTCACCGGCTGCGCGGCGTTCCGCAGCTATGACCGGGAGCTCACCGGCACGCTCAACTACGCCATGGCCGGCAACGTCGACGGCGCGATCAAGACGCTCGACTCGAACAATGCGTCCAACGACCGCGACCTCCTGTACTACCTCGAGCTCGGCATGCTGCAGCGCCTGGGCAACCGCTACCCGGATAGCCAGAAGACCTGGACGGCGGCGAATATGCGCATGCAGGCCGAGGACTCGCTCAGCCAGGTCTCCAGCCTGGTGCGCGGCGGCTCGAGCTACCTTCTGAGCGACAAGCTGCGCACCTACGAGGGCTACGACTACGAAAGAGTCATGCTCCTCACCTACATCGCGCTCAACCATCTCGCGCTCGGCGACTACGAAAACGCCCGCGTCGCCATCAAGCAGACCCACGAGCTCGAGGCGGTGATCGCCGAGCAGCGTGCGAAGCAGCTCGCCGAAGTGCAGGACGAGGCGAAGAAGCGCGGCGCGCGCACGAGCTTCAAGGAGCTGAACGGCTACCCGGTGCAAAGCATCGACAACCCCGAGGTGAACGCGCTCATGAACAGCTACCAGAGCGCGCTTTCGCACTATCTCGCGGGATTCATCTACGAGGCGCTCGGCGAGCTGAGCCTCGCCGCGCCCGGCTACCGGCTCGCGAACGAGCTCCACCCCGGCGTGCCGCTGCTCGAGGACGCGCTCTCCGGCCTGGAAGAACGCTTGCACGCACCTGACGACGGCAAGGTCGACGTGCTCTTCCTCGTCGCCTCCGGCACGGCGCCGGCGATCCATTCGCAGCAGTTCAACCTGCCGGTGCTGTCAGGTTACCGATGGGTGCTGGTGCCGATTTCGTTTCCGGTCATCGCGCCGACCGCGTGGGCGCCGCGGCCGACGGCGCTCGCCGTGGACGGCGTCCGCAGCGTGCCGCTCGCCGCGATTACCAGCGTCGACCTGATGGCGCGGCGCAGGCTGAAGGACGACATGCCGTCGATCATGCTGCGCGCCTCGGTGCGCGCCGCGGCGAGCGCCGTAGCGCAAGTGCAGACTCAGAGATCCGCCGACCGCGGTAACAATGCCGCCGGCCTCGCCGCGCTGGTCGTCACTCTCGGCTCGGTGCTGATGAACTCGGCCGACGATCGCACCTGGCGCACGCTGCCCTCGGACATCTCGATCGCGCGGGCGCGCCTTCCGGCCGGTGTGCACAGTGTCACGATTCAGACACCACAGGGGCCGCGCAGCGCGCAAGTGGACGTCAAGGGACGCCACGCGGTGATAGACTTTTGGCTGCTGGGAAATCAGCTCTACGGGTACCACCCGGGAACACAAACAGGGGAGGCCTCAAGATGAAATACGCATGGATCCCCGTCGCGGTCCTCGCGACGGCACTGGGCGCAGGCTGCGCCACCAAGAAGGGATTCGAAGTTCCGGGGCAGGCGTTCGGCTGCCCGATCGGCGAGCAGAAGATCGCCTCGATGGAAGACCTGGTCAAGGCCAAGGTGGTGATGGAGGGCTCGCGCACCACCGTCGTTCCGACCGAAATGCGCTGCAGCCGCAGCGGCGATCTCCTGAGGATCGACGCCAACCTCAACAACGACAGCAAGACCGTCAAGCGCGTCTCCTACAAGTTCCGCTGGATCGACCGCGAGGGCATGCGCGCCTGGGAAGAGGAAGCGTGGAAGCCGCTCATGGTCTACGACAACTCGAACCTGATGGTGAACACGGTTGCACCGACCAACAAGGCGGCCGACTTCCGCCTCATCCTGAGGAGCATGGAATGAGCTCGCCCCGGCTTTACCGGCTCACCCTGCCGCTCGCCGCGGCGGCACTGCTCGCCGCCGGCTGCGCGCAGCAGGTGACCCGCTACGGCGACGAAAAAGGCGTCGAGACCGTCACCAACGAATTCGGCTCGACCGACCTGCAGACGATCGCCGAATCGATGGCCCGCTCCATGCAGACGGCGCCGGTGATCGTGAGCGGCAACCTGCCGATCGTCACGGTTCAGGAAGTGAGGAACAGGACCAGCGAATACATCGACACGCGTGCCATCACCGACAGCATCCGCACCGAGCTGCAAAAGGGCGGTAAGGTCCGCTTCGCCGTGGACCAGAGCGGCTTGAAGCAGCAGACCAGCGAGATCGACCGCCAGCAGAGCGGCTACTACGCCCGCGAGCAGTCGGTGGACAAGGGGCAGATGGTGGGCGCCCAGTACCGCATGGAAGGCAACATCACCTCGATCGTGAAGCAGGTGAGGGACACGAAGGACGTCTACTACAAGTTCAGCCTGCAGCTCTGGAACATCCGCAACGGGCTGCTCGAGTGGTCCGACGAGAAGGAGATCCGGAAGACCACGACCAGGGGCTAGAACCCCCGCTTTTTCAGCATCTGACGCAGGAAAAATCGGGGTCTGACCCCGATTTTTTTTTGCGCGGTTTCTTGTTTTTCCAGGATCTGGAATACTCGCGCCGTCCCCACGTTAGCGAACGTATTCCACCCTGGAGGTCTCCCATGATCCGCACGATCGCAGTCCTCGCCATCGCCGCAGCGTCGGCGGCTGCCCTTGCCCAAGCACCGGCCCAAACACCGACCCGAATCCGCGGCACGCTGGAGCAGGTCGACGGCAACCTGCTCACCATCAAGGCGCGCAGCGGAGAAACGATGAAGGTCAAGGTGCCCGACAACGTGGTCCTCATGGGCGTCGCCAAGGCGAGCATGGCCGACATCGGCAAGGGCAAGTTCATCGGCACCACCACGGTGGGGCAGCGCGGGGGCGCCCTGGTCGCCGAGGAGGTGCACATCTTCCCCGAGAACATGCGCGGCACCGGCGAAGGCCACCGCGACTGGGACCTGCGGCCCGAGAGCAAGATGACCAACGCCAACGTCGCCGAGATCAAGAACATGGGCGACGGCCGGGTCATGACGGTGCAGTACAAGGGCGGCGAGAAGCAGGTGCTGGTCACGCCGCGCACCTCGGTGGTGAGCTACGAGCCCGCCAGCCGCGCCGACCTGAAGCCGGGAACGGGCGTGTTCGTCAACAACGCCGAGCGTCAGCCCGACGGCACGTACACCGCGCCTCGCGTCAACGTCGGTCTGCGCGGCCAGGTCCCGCCGATGTAATGGGTTCTAGACTTCCAGAGCCAATTCCGGAATATCGGAAAGCGCCGCGGCCACTTCGCGCATGAGGCGCTCCGGGCGCTGGTCGGTCTGCTCTTCGGTCCAGCCGCGCCCGGGCCGGGCGCGCGCCTCGATGTAGGCCCCGAGGCGACGCGCCCGCGCCACGCAGCGCCGGCCGAACTCGCCGCGCAGGCGCTCGTAGCGTGCCAGCGCAGCGTCCGGCTCTCCAGGATGAATCTGAATTGAACGATAGAGGCACAGCGCGTCGAGCGCCGCCTTCGTGACCCCCATGCCGACGTGCGGGCGGGCGACGAACGCGGCATCGCCGAGAAGGCACACCCGCTGCACCGCGATGCGCGGCGATTCGACGTCGAAGATCGCCTGAAAGAAGGGCTGGGAGCGCTCGAGGAGCTCGGCGAGGAGCGGCGCGAGCAGCGCGTGCGCGTCGCGCTTGAGCGCGGCGATGACCTCGGGCCGCACCAGCGGCGGCGGGATTCCCGGCCCGTGATGGCGGCCGTGCGCGTCGGTGCACATGTCGCGAAACGCCTGGTCGCCGACGATCGGCCGGTACCAGACGATGTTCCAGTCGCGGTGCCCCGGCGCGCCGTCGCGCGAAGGCACCGGATACGCGACGATCATCTCGCCCGGCGGCAGGCCGAACCAGTAGAGGTTGCCGAGCCGCTGCCGCAGCTCGGCCGGCAGCGTGTGCTCGTCGACCAGGGCGCGCCAGGCGACGTAGCCAACGTACTCCGGCTCCAGGCCGGGGAAAAGCTGCGCGCGCACGCCTGAACGCAGGCCGTCGGCGCCGATCAGCAGGTCAGCCTTCACCTCCGAACCGTCGTCGAAGCGCGCGGCGATTTTTTCGGAATTCCCTTCAAATGCGACAAAGCCCTTGCCGAAGTGATACCGCTGCGCGGGAAAGCGGTCCTTCAACGGCCGGTACACGTTCGCCCAGCCGCTCATGATGTGCCCCCAGGGCGCGCGATGGACGGTGTTGCCTTCGGGGTCGAGGCACACCCGGTCGCCCACTTCGGCGCCGAGCCGCTCCTCCAGTTCGATCCCGAGCCCGGCGAGGACCGACAGCAGCTCGCGGTGCGTGCCGATGCCCGCGCCGCGCGAGGCGAGGTCGTCGGGCACCCGCTCGTAGATGTCGACCTCCCAGCCGAGATCGTGCAGCAGGTTGCCGGCGAAGAGGCCGCCGAGCGAGCCTCCGATGACGAGCGCGCGGGATTTTCCTATTGTCCCTTCCAAACCGGTTTGCGCTTGTTCAGGAAGGCCTCCATCCCCTCGCGGAAGTCCTGGCTCATGTAGCACATGAGCACGAGGTCGTTGCCCTCGCCGTGGCCCACCTTCGGGCGCAGGCGCAGGAGCGCTTCCTTGGTCGCCTGCAGGGTGAGCGGCGCGTGGCTGGCGACGAGGCGGGCGATCTCCTCGGCGCGCTTCAGCAACGTTTCTTGATTCTCCGTGAGCTCCATCACCAAACCCTTGGCCAGCGCTTCGTCGGCCTCGATCAGCCGCGCCTGGAACACGATGTCCTTCACCAGCGCGGCGCCGACGAGGTACACGAGCCGGTTGTAGCTCGGCAGCGACAGGCAGTTGCCGAGGGTGCGCGCCACCGGGAAACCGTACTTCATGCTGCGCGAGGCGATGCGCAGGTCGCAGCACGCCGCGATGCTTGCGCCGCCGCCGGTGCAGGCGCCGTTGATCGCGGCGATGGTCGGCACGCGGCAGCGCTCGATCGCATTCATGACGCGGTCGATGCGCGCCTCGTAGGCGAGCGCGTCCTCCTCCTTGTCGAAGGTGCGGAACTGCGAGATGTCGGTGCCGGCGGCGAACGCCTTGTCGCCGCCCCCGGTGATCAGGATCGCGCGGATCGAGCGGTCGGCGTTCGCCTGGTCGCAGATCTCGGCCAGGCGCTCGTACATCGCAAAGGTGAGCGCGTTGCGGGCCTGGGGGCGGTTGAAGGTCACGTACGCGACGCCGTCGCGCACTTCGTGCAGGAGTTCGTCCATGGGTTTCGCTTTTCCGGTGTTTTGTTGATGCTACCATCGCCGCCAGGAGGAGTGACTCTATGCACAAGCTGATCGCTGGCGCAGTGCTCGCCGCGGCATCCGCCGTCGCCGTGGCGCAGGCGAAGTACCCGCAGAAGACGGTGGAAGTGGTGGTGCCGTACGCGCCGGGCGGCGGCACGGACAACCTGATGCGCATGATCACCGGCATCATCGACGAGAACAAGTGGTCGCCGGTGCCGATGAACGTCAACAACCGCGCCGGCGGCAGCGGCGCCGTCGGCTTCAGCTACCTCATCAACAAGAAGGGCGACGCGCACGTGATCGCCGGCGCGACGCCGATGATCGTGTCGGGCAAGATCGAAGGCCGCCTGCCGGGCGACCACCGCGACGCGATGACGATCCTGATGATCGTGGCGATCGACGAGCTGATGCTCTCGGTGCGCAGCGAGTCGCCGTACAAGACGATCGACGACTTCGTGAAGGCGGCGCGCGCCAAGCCCGGCGGCCTCACCGTCGGCGGCACGGCGACGCTCACCGAGGACCACATCTTCACCTACCTCTTCGAGCAGGCGGCGAAGATCCAGGTGAAGTACGTGCCGTTCAACTCCGGCGGCGAGGTCACCACCGCGCTGATGGGCGGCCATATCGACGCCGGCGTGATGAACCCCAACGAGATCGTGGCGCAGGTGGAGGCCGGCAAGGCGCGCAACCTCGCCGTCGCCTCGCAGAAGCGGCTGAAGGACGCACCCGATCTGCCGACCTTCGCGGAGAAGGGCTACGTCTTCTACTGGGAGCAGATGCGCGGCGTGGTCGGTCCGGCCAACATGGCGCCCGAGGCGGTCAAGTACTGGCAGGACACGCTGAAGAAGGTCACGCAGACGAAGAAGTGGCAGGAAGACTACATCAAGCGCAACCTGCTCACGCCGACCGACTGGACCGGCGACCAGGCGAACAAGTACCTCGACGGCCTGCGCGACAAGTACGCCAAGGCGCTGCAGGGCTTGAAGGCAGCGCAAAAGTAGTAAGTGCGTAACACCGACCGCATCACGGCGGTCCTGTTGCTGGTCGTCTCGGCCGCGTTCGCGGCCGGGGCGCTCAAGTATTACAAGTGGTGGGGCCACGACGGGCCAGGCCCGGCGTTCCTGCCGTTCTGGCTCGGCGTGGTGATGAGCTGCCTCGCCGCCCTCATGCTTTTCAGAAGAACCCACCCGACCCCGGTTTCGTTGTTACCGCAGGGTGGGGCCCGAACTCGCGTGGTCGTCGTGCTCGGCGTCACGGCGGCGTTCATCGCGCTCCTCAAGGTGCTCGGCATGGTCGTCGGCACGGCGCTCTTCCTGGTCGTGCTGGTGCGCTACCTCGGGCGCCATCCGTGGTGGCTCACCATCGCCATCGCGCTCGCCGCCGCCGGCGCGAACTGGCTGGTCTTCGTTTACTGGCTGCGTGTGCCGATGCCGGAGGGAATGTTCTGGACTTTCTGACCCACCTCGGGCTGGGCTTTTCGATCGCGCTCACGCCGTTCAACCTCATGATGGCGGTGGCGGGCGTGCTGGTCGGCATGCTGATCGGCGCGCTGCCCGGCGTGGGCCCGCCTTCAGGCGTGGCGCTGCTCCTTCCGCTCACCTTCGGCATGGAGCCGACCTCCGGCATCATCATGCTCGCCGCGATGTACGCCGGCACGATGTACGGCGGCACCATCACCTCGGTGCTGATCAACACGCCGGGCGAGTCGGCCTCGGTCGTGACCTGCCTCGACGGCTACCAGATGGCGCTGCAGGGAAGGGCCGGACCGGCGCTCGGCATCGCCGCGATCGGCTCGTTCATCGCCGGCACGATCGGCGTGGTGCTGCTGATGCTGGTGTCGCCGCTGCTCGCGCGCTGGGCGCTCTCCTTCGGCCCGCCCGAGACCTTCGCGCTCATGCTGCTCGGCCTCACCACCGTGACCATGCTCGCGGGCGAGGACCCGCTCAAGGGCTACATCAGCATGGTGCTCGGCCTCATGCTGGCGATGGTCGGCTTCGACATCATCTCGGGCGACGCGCGCTACGGCTTCGGCGTGCCCGAGCTGATCGACGGTATCGACTTCCTGCCGGTGGCGATCGGCCTGTTCGGCCTCGGTGAAGTCCTGGCGGGTGCGGAAGAGAAGACCGCGCAAATGAAGATCAGCCTGCGCCTGCGCGAGGTGCTGCCGAGCCTCGCCGACTGGGCGCAGAGCAAGTGGGCGATCGCGCGCGGCACGGTGCTCGGCTTCCTGGTCGGCGTGCTGCCGGGCGCCGGGCCGACCGTCGCCTCGTTCCTCTCCTACACCGTGGAGAAGAAGGTGTCGAAGACGCCGGAGCGGTTCGGCAAGGGGGCGATCGAGGGCGTGGCGGCGCCCGAGTCGGCGAACAACGCCGCCGCCACCGCCGCGATGGTGCCGATGCTGACGCTCGGCATCCCGGGCTCGGCCACCACCGCGATCATGCTCGGGGGCCTGATGATGTGGGGCCTGCGCCCGGGGCCGCTGCTGTTCGAGAAGAATCCGCAGTTCGTCTGGGGCTTGATCGCCTCGCAGTACATCGCGAACGTCATGCTGCTCATCGCCAGCACCGCGCTGATCCCGCTGTTCGTGCGGGCGCTGCGCATTCCCTACAGCATCCTGATGCCGCTGATCATCCTCTTCTGCGTCACCGGCGCCTATTCGCTCAAGAACAACCTGTTCGACGTCGGCCAGATGCTGGTGTTCGGCGTGATCGGCTACTTCATGAAGAAGCTCGGCTACTCGCCCGCCGCGCTGGTGCTGGCGCTGGTGCTCGGGCCGCTCGCCGAGCGCGCGCTGCGCCAGTCGCTCATCATCTCCGACGCCGGCCTCGGCATCTTCTTCACGCGCCCGATCTCCGCCGTCCTGATGGTGCTCGCGCTCGCCGCCGTCGCGGTGCCGCTCGTGAAATGGGGGCGGACGCTCTTTTCACGAACCTAATCAGGGACGGACCACGTTTTCATGCCTACCGCTATCCGCGTGCTCGCAGCCGCCGTTGCCTTTTCGTTTTTTACTTTGTCTCTAGCGCAGAGCTATCCGGCGAAGCCGGTGACCTTCATCGTTCCGTTCCCGCCGGGCGGAGGCACCGACATCTCGGCGCGCACGGTCGCGGCCAAGCTCACGCAAAACTGGACAAAGTCGGGGGGCCAGTCGGTGATCGTCGAGAATCGCGCGGGCGCGGCCGGGATCCTGGGCGCGGACGCGGCGGCGAAAGCGCGGCCCGACGGCTATACGCTGCTCATCGTGAACGTCGGCATCACCTCGATCAACCCGGCGCTCTACCCGAAGCTGCCGTACGACCCGGACAAGGCGTTCGCGCCGATCTCGCTCCTCTGCGAGCTGCCGTTCGTGCTGATGGCGAGCCCGTCGTTCAAGCCGAATTCGGTGAAGGAGCTGGTGGCGTTCGCCAAAGCCAATCCCGACAAGGTCACCTTCGCGAGCTCCGGACAGGGCGGCTCGCCGCACCTCACCGCCGAGATCTTCCAGCTCGCCACCGGCACCCGGCTCACGCACGTGCCCTACAAGGGCGGCGGCCCGGCGATGACCGACCTGATGGCCGGGCACGTCGATCTTCTTTTCGCCTCGGTGCTCGAAGGCTCGGGCCACATCAAGGCGGGCAAGCTCAAGGGGCTCGCCGTGACGCACGCGAAGCGCTCGCCCGCGCTTCCCGACGTGCCGACGCTCGCCGAGGCGGGGGTGAAGGACGCCGAGTCGGGGTCGTGGATCGCGCTCCTCGCGCCGGCCGCGACGCCCGCGGCGATCATCGACAAGGTAGCGGCCGATGTGAAAGAAGCGGTGTCGGCGCCCGACGTGCGCGAAAAGCTGCTCGCCCAGGGCGCCGTGCCGCAGGCGAGCACGCCCAAGGAGCTGCAGGCGCTGATCGACAAGGACCGCACCCGCTACGGCAGGATCATCCGGGAGAAGGGGCTGAAGCCGGAATAAGACCGGGTCTTGCTCACTGCCGCATGTCGGAGCCGGGCTCCATGCGCCTCAGCGCGTGGCTCAGGAATTCGACGATCTGCGCGATCTCGCCGCGCGGGATGCGAGTGTCCTGGGTGGTGCGGTCCGGGAAATGCGCGCGCAGCACCGCCACCTGGTTCACGGGGTCCATGGCCTTCTCCCAGCTCACCGCCATCTTTTGCTTTTCGGCGATCGGCGGCAGCGCGGCGCGCGCCCGATCGTCCCGGATGCGGGCCCGCGCGGCGTCCAGGCCGGCGATCAGGCGCTCGGCGTCCTCGTACGTGAACCGGATCTCGAGCGGTCCTTCGCTCGTTTCCAGCTGCAGCAGGCCGCCCTGGCCATCGGCAAGCGAATCGATGCGGGCAAGTCGCGTCATGACGATGCGATTCATGCCATCGACCAGCAATTTATGCGCCGGGCAAGGCGACAAGAGCGGAAGTTCCGGCGCGACCGCAGGACAGACGCCGGCGAAGGGCGCGACCGGGCAGGCCAGCGAAGGCTCCACCGACGATCGCAAGGCGCCTGCCCGGCCGGCCAGCCGCTAGGCCGGAATCCGAGTCAGGATCTGCCAGCCCTCGTCGGGGTGCTCGAGCGTGCAGCTGTGTCGATTGACCACGTCGAGGACATTGGCCGCGCCGCAGCCATCGAACGGATAGGTGCAGAGCGTGACGATGCGCCGGCCCGAGAAGGCCTTCTGCACCCGGTCCTCGTACTCCATGAAGACCGACCAGGTCTCGGGCGTGAGGAAGCTGACATTGCCGCTGATGCGGATGCCGGCGTAGCCATCGGCGAGCGCGCGCGCCTCCTCGGCCAGCCAGAAATCGACCACCGCGGCGCCGATGAGGTTCTCGCCGTCGGCGTACCACTCGGAGAAGTCGCGCAGGACGAGCGAGCCGTCGCCCAGCGCCGCGTCCACGTCGACGCCGGCTCGCGCGAGCGCGAGCTTCGCCGCGGCGGCGTCGAGCGGCGCGGCGGCGATCCAGATGCAACGCTCGCGGTTGCGAAGCCCGGCGGCGAAGTAGGGCACCAGCACCGCCGCAAGCTCGTCGCGGTCGCGGTAGAAGTGGCACATGTGGACGCCGTAGGGAATGTTCCGGATTCCCGGCAGGCCGCAATCGGTCAGGTTGGAAGGCGTCGCCATAGTGGAAGGGGCCACTTCAGGCATAGGCCTTCACCCGCGCCAGCACCGGGTTGAACTGCTCCGGCAGCGTCTCGCGAATCCAGAACAGCAACGCCTGCGACGAGGGCAGGTCGCAAGCCAGGCCCTTCCACGACAGCAGCGATTGCAGCAGCGGTCCCTTGATCTCGCCCAGGATTTCGGCGATCGCCCGGTTGACCGCGAGTCGGAAACGCACGTAGTCGTCGGCCGGGATCACGTGGCTGTGCTTGCAGCACGCCTGCTTCAGGATGCCGTCGTAGGCGAGCGGATCGAACCGGTCGAGGAGGAACGAGCACAGCATGGCCGCGCCATGGCGGTGCGCCGCCGCGGCGCCCAGGTCTTCGAGGGCGAGCGCTGCCCTCGGATGGCCCCGCTGGAGGAGGAAGTTGCTGGTTTCTCCCCACCAGCGCATCCCGGAGAAGCGGCCTCGGGCGCGCGCCTTCTCCAGGGCCGCGGTCGACATCGCTTCGAAGCGCGCGGCGTCGGGCATGCCGTCGCGCAGCACCGCTTCGGCGTTGCGCCGCACGTCGTGCGCCGAGAGCTGGCCGCGACCGACTGCGGCCTCGTAGTCGATGTCCTTCGCCAGGAGCTCGCGCCGCACTGCGCGCAGGTGCGCCTCGGTTCCAGTGAGGATGACCGCTTCGCCGTGCAGCAGCCCCTCCGCCGCGAAGTGCGCGACGCCGGATGCGACGAAATCGTCGTTGTCGTAGATCTGCAGGATGTGCGACCCGGCGCTCGGCGAGGCAAGCAGCTCCTGCCACGAGGCGTGCCGTGAATGATCTTTTCGCAAGCCGCGATGGTAGCAGCCGAAGCATTAGAACCCCTGTAGTGCCAATGGTGATTTTCGTCGGCGCTGCTGCACGCTGTCGTGAGATCCAGTCATTCGATCCGCGGCCTCGTAGAATGAATTGCCCTCGGTGAATTGCCATCGGTTAGCCGCGAACCTTTTTTCCTGGAGCAAGCCATGCCGACCTTTCCGAAAAAGCCGGGCTTTCGCCTCGGCATCTACATCTGCAAGGAGCTGGAAATCGTCGATTTCGCCGCGCCGTACGGCGTGTTCGCGGTGGCGCGCCGCTTCGACCCCGAGCTCGACGCATTCTTCATCGCCGAGGCGCTGCGCCCGGTGACCGCGCAGGCGGGTTTCACGGTGCTGCCGAACTACTCGTTCGCCGAACGCCCGAACATGGACGCGTTTCTCATCCCCGGCGGATTCGGCACGCGCGCGGAGATCAACAACGCGCGCTTGCACGCCTTCGTCCGCGAGCTGCCCGAGAAGACGCTGCTCGTCTCGGTGTGCACCGGCTCGTGGATTTACGGGCGGATGGGCCTGCTCGACGGTCTCGCCGCGACCAACCGCAAGGAGCCCGATCGGCTGGAGCAGTCGGCCATGGGCAAGGTGCCGATCGAGCGCCTCGCCGAGATCGCACCCAAGTGCAGGATCAGCCGCGCGCGCGTGGTCGACTCCGGCCGCATCATCAGCGGCGGCGGGATCAGCTCCGGGATGGAAGTGGGCTTCCACCTGCTGCGCCGCGCCGGCTACGACGAGAGCTTCGTCTCCGAGGTGGCGCGCGTCATGGAATACTCGAAGGCCTACGAGCTCTATAAGGGCGACCTCGAGTACGCCGGCGGCGGGTGAGTACCGTTACATCTGTTACACCGGCCGGCGTACTTCTAGTAGAAATAGCAACCGACCATCGGTGAACAGATCGGTTTACGTGCCATGAGCCAAAGCCAGCGCCGTGCGATGCTGCTGCTCATCGTCCTGAGCGGCCTGATCATTGCCCTGTGCATGGGGCTGCGCCAGACCCTGGGCCTGTTCATGCGGCCGATGACCGTGGACCTCGGCATCTCGGCGGCGAGCTTCGGCTTCGCCATCGCGCTGCAGAACATCGTCTGGGGGCTGTCGCAACCGTTCGTGGGTGCGGCGGCCGACCGCTACGGTGCCCGCCCCGTGCTCATCGTCACGGCGTTGGTGTATGCCGCCGGGCTCATCCTGATGGGATTCTCGAGCGTGTTCCCGGGCGCGCTGCACGTCGCGGGCTTCCTCGCCGGCATCGGCACCGCCGGAACCGGCTTCGGCATCCTGATCGGCACGGTGTCGCGCGCCACCCCGCCCGAGAAGCGCAGCCAGACCGTGGGGCTGGTCGCCGCCGCCGGGTCGCTCGGTACCCTGGTGCTCGCCCCGGTCGGCCAGCATCTGATCGACGGCTTCGGCTGGCAGGCCGCGCTGGTCGGCTACGCCGCCATCGCCGCGTCGATGGCGGTCCTCTCCCTCGCGATACGAGAGCCTGCGGTTTCCGCCGGGTCGTCGCCCCAAGCCAATCTCAAGCTGGGGGAAGCACTTCGTGAGGCGATCGCGCACCGCGGCTACCTCTTCATGACGCTCGCGTTCTTCGCCTGCGGCTTCCAGCTCGTGTTCATCACCACGCACCTGCCGAGCTATCTCGCGCTCTGCGGCGTGGCGCCCGGCGTGGGCGCGAGCGCGCTCGCGCTGATCGGCCTGTTCAACACCATCGGCACCTACATGTTCGGCCTGCTCGGCGCGCGCTACAGCCAGAAGCACCTGCTCGCGCTCATCTACCTGCTGCGCACGCTGTTCATCGTGGTGTTCCTGCTCGTGCCGGTGAGCGCCGCGTCGACCCTGGTGTTCGCCGCCGCGATGGGATTCCTGTGGCTCGGCGTCGCGCCGCTCGTCACCGGCATCATCGGCCGCGTGTTCGGCCTGACGCACTTCAACACGCTCTATGGGGTGGTGTTCCTGAGCCACCAGGTGGGCTCGTTCTTCGGCGCCTGGATGGGCGGCGTAGTGTTCGACCGCTTCGGCAGCTACAACTTCGGCTGGGGCGCGCTCATCGTCATCGGCCTCACCGCGTTCACGCTGCAGTGGCTGATGGACGAGCGTCCGCCGCGCCAGCCGCGGCGCGCGATGGAGCCGGCGGCGGCACCGGCCTAGCCGCCCGCCTCCTTCACCCGCTTCTCGGCGCCTTTCCTCAGCTCGGCCATGGAAACATCCTTCTTGTGCGTCGCCAGATGCCAGACGTGGCCGAACGGGTCCTCGAGCGCGCCCGTTCGGTCGCCGTAGAACTGGTCCTTGATCTCGCGCACGAGTTTTCCGCCTGCCGCGACCGCGCGCTGCATCATGGCGTCGACGTCCTTCACGTAGACGTGCAGGTGCACCGTAGTGCCGCCGCGCGAGAGCGGGCCGACGAAGTTCATCTCGGCGTACTCGTCGGTGAGCATGACGCGCGAATCGCCGATCTTGACCTCGGCGTGGCCGATCCTGCCGCCGGGTCCCGGCATGCGCATGACCTCGGTCGCGCCGAAAGCCGCCTTGTAGAAGTCGATCGCCCGCGCCGCGTCGCCGCAGGCGAGGTAAGGCGTCACGCTGTGGTAGCCGGCCGGGGTGAAGCTCACCTTCTTCGTTCTCGGGCGGGCGGATTTTTTCTTCATCGCCGCGTCGTCTCGCGAATCGGGCGGATCGGCCGCACCTCGATGCTGCCGACCGCCGCGGGCGGGATGCGCGAGGCGAGCTGGATCGCCTCGTTCAGGTCGCGCGCCTCGACCAGGTAGAACCCGGCGAGGCACTCCTTGGTCTCGGCGAACGGACCGTCGGTCACCGAGACCTTGCCGTTGCGCACGCGCACGGTGGTGGCGGTGGCCACCGGCTGCAGCGCCTCGGACGCGACGCAGTGGCCGCTCGCGCGGATCGACTCGTCGTAGTCGAGGCAATGGCGATCGTCCATCGTCTGGATCGCCTTCTCTTCTCCATACACCAGGCAGAGATATTTCATGCTTACCTTTCCGCGATTTTCTTGAGGTCCTCGAGACCCTGCTCGAACTCGCGGCCGATCATCGCATCCATGTCGACGAAGAGCGACAGGACCTTCGAAACGTACGGCATCGGACCCTGGATCGCCCAGGTCACCCGGGTCGCTTCGCCCTCGGGCTTGAGCGAGAACTCGACCACGTTGCGCCCTTCCATCGGCGAGAGCATGTGGAGGTTCATGCGCACTTCCGAGGCCGGGCGCGAATCGGTGATCTCGATGCGGCCGCGTCCTACGTCCTTGTTGCCCTCGAAGGCATAGGCCGCGCCGGCGCCGCTCGCCGCGCCGCTGTAGCTGCCCTTGATGTTCGGATCCTTCCTGTTGAACGGGTTCCAGGCGTTGAAGCTCTTGAGGTCGTTGATGAGCGGGAAGATCTTCTCCGGCGACGCCTTCACGCTGGCGCTGCGCTGCACCCGGAAACCGTCGGGCCGGGTCGAGGCGGCGATGAGGACCACGCCGACCAGCACCGCGGCGCCCAGTGCGATGAGCTTGAGCATGGCTCGCTTCTCCTTATTTCTTCCTGGCGATCTGCGAGCGCAGGCGCTCTTCCTGCTCCCGCAGCTCGGGCGTGAACTCCGCGCCGAAGTCCTGCGCCTCGAACACCTGGCGGATCTCGATCTCGGACTCCCCGGGCATGGGGTTGGGGCAGCGCTTCACCCACTCGATCGCCTCCTCCTTCGACTTCACCTGCCAGATCCAGAACCCGGCGACGAGCTCCTTCGTCTCCGCGAACGGGCCGTCGATCACGCTGCGCTTCGCGCCGGAGAACCGCACGCGCGCGCCTTTCGAGCTCGGATGAAGTCCCTCGCCGGCGAGCATGACGCCGGCTTTCACCAGCTCTTCGTTGAACTTGCCCATCTCCGTGAGCAGTTTCTCGCTCGGCATGACGCCCGCCTCGGAGTCCTTGGTGGCCTTGACCATGACCATGAATTTCATCGCTATCTCCTCTAAATTAGGAACTTACGTGAATAGTCGAACGGCCGGGCCGAAAATCGACATCAGGCTCGGAAAGAATTTTCGGTGCCGCGCCAGATACAGCACGAGCGCTATTAAAGTCCCGCCCGGTAACAGGATTTCGATCGCCAGGTAGGGCCCAACCTTCTTCAGCATGTCCATTTGCGGCTCCTTTGCTCCTGGTCGAGCGGCGGAGCCGGAAATCGACATCCCGATCCGTCTAGTCTTTCAGCTCCGCGATCCGCTGGGTGAGAAAGCGCCGCTCGGGCTCCTGCCGGGCGAGGGCGAGGGCGCGCTCATAGGAAGCGCGGGCGTCGGCGCTGCGCCCGAGCCTCCGGCATAGGTCCGCGCGCGCCGCGTGGGCGAGGTGGTAGTCCGCCAGTTCGCCTTTTCCCAATATCCCCTCAACAACCGCGAGCCCGGCCGCGGCACCATCGCGCATGGCGAGCGCCACGGCCCGATTCAGGGCGACGACCGGCGAGGGGTCGAGCCGCTCGAGCACGTCGTAGAGCGCCACGATCTGCGCCCAGTCGGTCGCGGCGGCCTCGGGCGCCTCGGCGTGCACCGCCGAGATCGCCGCCTGCAGGCTGTAGGGACCGAAGCGCCGCGACGAGAGCGCGCGCTCGACCAGCGCAACCCCCTCTGCGATCAGGCGCTTGTCCCATTTCCCGCGGTCCTGGTCGTGCAGCAGGATCAGGTCGCCGCTCGGCGAGGTGCGCGCCGCGCGGCGCGATTCGTGCAGCAGCATGAGGCCGAGCAAGCCGACCGCCTCCGGCTCGGGCAAGAGCTCCACGAGCAGGCGCGCGAGCCGCACGGCCTCCGCCGACACCTCGGCGCGCGTGGCCGATTCGCCGGACGAGGCGGAGTAGCCCTCGTTGAACACGAGGTAGATCACGCGCAACACCGCGTCGAGGCGCTCCGCCAGCTCGGCGGGGCCCGGCACCTCGTAAGGGATGCGCGCGTCCCGGATCTTGCTCTTCGCGCGCACGATGCGCTGCGCGAGGGTGGGCGCCGGCGTAAGAAAGGCGTGCGCGATCTCCTCGGTCTTCAGGCCGCAGACTTCGCGCAGCGTGAGCGCCACTTGGGCGTCGGGTGAAAGCGCGGGATGGCAACAGGTGAAGATGAGCCGCAGCCGATCGTCTTCGATCTCGTCGGCTTCCCGTTCCTCCGCCGAGATTGTCTCGGCGTGCTCCTCTTCCAGTGGATCGAAGCGCGCGCGGCGGCGGATCGCGTCGATCGCCTTGAAGCGCCCCGCCGACACCAGCCAGGCGCGCGGGTTGTCGGGCACGCCGTCGCTCGGCCACTGCTCAAGCGCCGCGCGGAACGCTTCGTGCAGGGCTTCTTCGGCGAGGTCGAAGTCGCCGAGCAAACGCACCAGCGTCGCGAACACCCGGCGCGATTCCGCGCGATAGATCGCCTCGACCTTTTCGTTCATGGCCAGAAAACAGGGACGGACCCCTATTTTCGCGCACCTGGGGAACGGTTCTTGCGGCTGTCGATCCCCGATGAGGAGGGGTCCATGCTGCAGGAATCGCCGATGTATGCCTATATCCCCGCCAGGGACATGGCGCGGGCGCGCAAGTTCTACGAGGAGAAGGTGGGTCTGAAGCCCAAGAGCGAGAACGCCGGCGGCGTCACCTACCAGTTCGGCAAGGGCACGGCCTGCTTCCTGTACCCGACACCGCATGCGGGAACCTCGAAAGCGAGCCAGGCGTTCTGGCAGGTCGAGGATGTCGAGCGCGAGGTGCGCGAGCTCAAGGCGCGCGGGGTCGAGTTCGAGGAGTACGTCATGCCGGGCATGAAGACGGAGAACGGCATCGCCACCGGCGGTGGCGCCAGGGCGGCATGGTTTAGGGATAGCGAAGGGAACACCCTCGCCCTGGTGCAGCCCCTTTAAGACGCAGTCTGGAGACCGCGGCCTAGCGCTTCAGCCCGGCGTCCTGGTCTTCCTGGAGGGCGACGATCCGATCGCGGTGGAGGATGAGGCGCACCATCGGGCCGATCTCGTCCCAGAGCGCCCGGATGATGAGATACAGAAGCACGATCGCCGCGGCGGCGAGCGCCGCGGTGGCCAGCACGAAAAGGAACCCGCCCTTCGCCATCCCCTCCCCCCGAAAAAGATGTGGCGTGGTGGGACGAGTCTCCCCCCGGTTCCCAGGGGCGTCAATAGTCCGAAATCGCTCTCGCCGCCCCTTCAGGGCGAATAGATCCAGAAATCGGCGGTGAGCAGCGCGCTCGGGGCGCCGAGCTCGCCCGGGACCTGGACGCACACGAAGGGATGGGGGGAATCGCCCTGGCGCCGCGACCAGGCGAGCTGCACGCCGGGAAAGGCCCGCACGTCGGCCATGAACCACTGGGCGCGCACGATCCTGCCCCCGTCCTTGCAGAGGCGCCCGGCATGCGAAAGAACCGCGGCGGCCTGCGCCTGGGCAGGGTGGCCCAGCGCGTCGAGGCTCGAGACGCCCGCAACGCGCCCGTCGGCGCCGAGGGGCATGAGGCCGGAGCAGAACACGAGCTCGCCGGCGCGCACGTGCGCGCCGTAGCTCGATAGCGCGGGCAGGTCCGGCTTGAGCACTTCCTTCCGGCGCCTGGCGCCCTCGCGCAGGGCGAGGAGGTTGATCTCGACGACGCCGTCGACGAAGCCGAACCCGCGCGTCGGCACCGCGGTGAGGGCGCAGGCGTGCGGCACGTGCTCGCGCCACACGTCGAGCGCGTCCGGAATGTCGGCCGCGCTCGGCACGTAGATCTGCGCCTTGAGCACGTTCTGCCAGGACGAGTCGCCCGCCCCGAGCGCCGGCTCGAGTCGCTTCTTGATGATGAACTCGGTCTGCCGGCGCACCGCGTTCGGTCCGCCCCAGTTGCGCTTGTCCGACGGCAGCCGCACGCTCGGGTCGAGTGCGCTCTCGTCGCTCGCCATCTGGCCGGCGACGAACACGAAGTCGTTGCAGGTGATCGCCGGCACGAAGAACGAGCCGACCGGGACCGGGACCTCCTTCGGGTAGAGCTTGCCGATCTCGTAGTCCTTGCCGGGGACCGCCGCGATCATCGACATCGAGATGTGCGAGTCGCGCTTGAAGAGCCGCTCCATCAGCACCGAGGTGGACGGCGGGATGTAGTCGCCGAATTCGCCGTGGCGCGCGAGCTGATAGGCGCGCACCGCCTCGAACACAGGGTAGTACTGGTCGACGCGCACGCTCTGGCGAAAATCGGAGCCGAATTCCGCGAGGGTCTTCCGCATGCGCTTCAGGATGAACTCGGCTTCGCGCTTCAGGCGCGGCGCGCCGAAGGCGGGAAAGCTCTCCGGACCTTCGACTTCCGGCGCCGGGCCGGCGGCGAAGTCGAACGCTTCGTGGCCGGTGAGGAAGAGCCACGCTCCGGCTTTCACTGCGTAGGCATAGGGCACCGCGCTGCCTGCCAGCCCTTCCACCGAGCGGATTTCGATATTCGCCATGGCGCGCGTCCTCGCTTTGGCCGATAGTACGATAGGAACAAAGGGGCAAGACCTCGGTGCTCGCGGTGCGAAACGTCAGCAAGGTTTTCGGCGCGGACGCGCAGCGCTACGTCGCGCTCGACGGCATCGACTTCGAGGTGCGCGCCGGGGAGCTCGTGTGCCTGCTCGGTCCCTCGGGCTGCGGCAAGTCCACGCTGCTCAACATCCTCGCCGGCTTCGACCGGCCGAGCGGCGGCGCGGTCGACTTCGAGGGCGAGCCGGTGCGCGGCGCGGGCAAGGACCGCGTGATGTTCTTCCAGGACGCCGGCGCGGCGCTCCTGCCTTGGCTCTCGGCCGAGGAAAACGTGCGCTTCGCGCTGCGGGTGCGCAAGCTGCCGAGGGCCGAGTGGCCGGCGATCATCGACAAGTACCTCGCGATGGTCGGCCTCGCCGAGCACCGCCACAAGTTCCCGGCGCAGCTCTCGGGCGGCATGCGCCAGCGCCTGCAGATCGCGCGCGCGCTCGCGGTCGAGCCGAAGGTCCTGCTGATGGACGAGCCGTTCGCCGCGCTCGACGCGCTCACGCGCCGCAGGATGCACGGCTTCCTGCTCGATATCTGGCGGCGCACCGGCAAGACGATCGTGTTCGTGACCCACGACATCGGCGAGGCCGTGACGCTGGCCGACCGCATCTGCATCATGTCGCTCGGGCCCGGCTCGCGCATCACCGAGGTGATCGAAGTCGGACTGCCGCGCCCGCGCGATCTGGCGGACCCCGGCGCCGGACCGATTTTCAGGCGGATCGAATCCCTTCTTTCATGAGGGCCGCGAGCCTTTTCACGGCTTCGATCGTCATCGCTTTCGCCGCGTGGCAGTTCCTGTCCACGGTGGTGTTCAACCCGTTCCTCATCCCGCCGCCGCTCGCGGTGCTGAAGACCATGGTGCCGATGGTGCAGAACGGCGAAATCTTCCGCCACGTCGCGATCAGCCTGGCCCGCGTGGGCGTCGGCTTCGTCACCGGATGCGCCGCGGCGATCGTGCTCGGCGTCGTCCTTGGAAGAGTCAGGCTGGTCAACGACCTGCTCGATCCCGTCATCGAGCTGCTGCGCTACCTCTCGCCCACCGCGATGATCCCGATCGCGGTGATCTGGTTCGGCATCGGCGAGACCTCGAAGTACTTCCTCATCTTCTGGGGTACGTTCTTCATCGTGCTGATCAACACCGCCGCCGGGGTGATGCGCGCGCCGGTCATCCGCCAGCGCGCGGCGCGGTGCCTCGGAGCGAGCGAGCTGCAGATCTTCCTCCTGGTGGTGATTCCCTCCGCCGCGCCGTACATCGTTACCGGGATGCGCATCGCAATGGCGTCGTCCTTCATGAGCATCATCCCGGCGGAGATCCTGGCCGCCGATTCGGGCATCGGCTTCCTGCTGCAGCAGTCCTCGATCCTGCTGCAGACGAACCGCATCTTCGTCGCGCTGCTCACCATCTGCGTGCTCGGGTTCATCTTCGACCGCCTGTTCCGCATCGCGGTCGATCGCATGCTATCGCGCTACATGTCTTACATCGCTTTGACCTAGGAGGACTTCATGAAAAGCATCGTGCTTCTAATGCTGTTGGCCTGCGCGTCCCTCACCCACGGTCAGAGCCTCAAAAAGCTGGTTCTCTTCGGCCAGCCCTCGGTCAACAACGACGCCATCTGGATGGCGCTCGAGCACGGCTACTTCAAGGAGCAGGGCCTCGAGGTCGACTACCGCGTGTTTCCCTCCGGCACGACCGCGTTCCAGACCTTCCGCACCGGCCAGGGCGACGTGGTGATGACCGGCGACCTGCCGAGCGTGCAGTACTTCTTCAACAATCCCGGCCAGTACCAGACGTTTGCCGCGATCGAGCGCGACGCCAAAGGCTACGTGGTCATCGCGCGCAAGGACATCAAGTCGCCCAAGGACCTGGTCGGCAAGACGGTGGCCACGCGCGTGGGCTCGACGGGTTCATGGTTCATCTCGGAGTACCTGGCGAAGAACGGCGTCGACCCGAAGAGCGTGCCGGTGAAGAACCTCGACACGCAGCTCCTGCCCGCGGCGCTGTGCAATGGCGACATCTCCGCCTTCTTCATCTGGCAGCCGATCGGCTCGCGCACGCTCGAGATCTGCCCGGCCAACGCCTGGCAGATGAGCGACGCCTCGGGCTACATCCAGGGCTACCTCGTGGCCGGGGCGCGGCCGGAGTTCCTCAACTCGGCCGACGGTGCCGACAGGATCCAGCGCTTCCTGCGCGCGATCATCAAGGGTCGTGCCAAGGCCGAAGGCGATTTCAAGGCCGTGGCGGCGTACGCGGCGAAGGTCTACAGCCTTTCGGAGAAGGCGACGCGCGACCAGTGGGACACGAACACGCGGCCGATCGCGCTCGACCGAGTCTACTACCAGGACTTCTGCAGCCTGTCGAAATGGGCGCAGGGCGCCGGGCTCACCACTCAGCCGGTGGATTTCTCTAAGCTCACCTGGCCGAACGCGCTGCGCGCGATCGATCCGAAGCTCGCAGAGCCCGCGCCGCCACCCTGCTGAAACCTAGTGGAGCGCCTGCGGCTTAGCGCTCGCGCGGCGGCCAGTCGCTGACGAAGCCGTCGCGGTTCGGCATCCTCACCTGCGGCAGGCTCTGCGCGTTCATCACCGCGTCCTCGCCTACGATGCCGTTGAGCGCGAGCACGTAGGCGGTCACCGCGTAGACCTCGTCATTCGTGAGCGAGAGCGGGTTGGTGATCGGCATGGCGCGGCGCACGTAGTCGAAGAGCGTGGTCGCGTACGGCCAGTAGCTTCCGACCGTTCGCACCGGGGTCTTGCTCGCGAGCGTGCCGATGCCGCCGACGAGCGCATCGGCGGGCTTGCCGGCGCCCTTCGGACCGTGGCAGCTCAGGCACTTCTGGTCGTAGACCTGCTGTCCCTGCCGCGCCGTGCCGCTGCCGGCGGGGAGCCCGGCGCCGCTCGGCGGGATGCTGATGTCCCAGCGCGCGATCTCCGCTGCGCCGACCGGCGTGCCGAGCGCCGGCGGCTTGCTGGTGCCGGTTTGGGTCGTACCTGCACAACCGACAAGCATCAAAACCGAAAGCGATGCGGCGAGATTACGCGTAGACATGCGTCACCTTTCCGTCGGCGCCCACCGCCCAGCTCACGATCGAGTTGTTGTGGAAGCGGATGTCCGGCGCGTAGCGCGCGAGAAAATCGGCGCGCTTCGGCTGCACGCGGCCTTTCTCGTCGGTGGCGCGGCTCTGGAGCACGGCCGGCTTGCCGGTCCACTCCCACGGCAGGCGAAAGCGCACGAAGCTCTTCGGCCGCTCTTCGCCGAGCAGCGTGGCGGCGGTCCAGCTCGCGCCGCCGTCGGTCGAGACCTCGACCTGGCGGACGCGGCCGGCGCCGCTCCACGCGAGCCCGGTGATCTCGTAGAGGCCGGGGCGCGGCAGCGTCATGGTCGAGGACGGGCGCGTGATCACCGATTTCACGCCCATCTCGTAGGTGAACTGCAGCGCCTTTCCGTCGGGAAGCGGATCGGTGTACTTCGAGGTCTCGTCCTTGGTGTGCGTCGGGCCGTCGGTCGCCTTGATGCGCCGCAGCCACTTCACGCTCATGTTGCCTTCCCAGCCGGGGAGGAACAGGCGCACCGGATAGCCGTTCTCGGGGCGCAGCCGCTCGCCGTTCTGGTAAAGCGCGATCAGCGCGTCGTCGAACGCCTTCTCGATCGGGATGCTGCGGCTCATGTGCGCCGAGTCGGCGCCTTCGGCGAGCAGCCACTTTGCCGAGGCATCGATGCCGGCCTCTTCGAGCAGCACGCGCAGCGGAATGCCGGTCCACTCGCTGCACGCGGCGTTGCCGTGGATCGCGCCCGCCGGCACCTGCGCCGGCTGGGGCGTGAGCCCGCGGTTGCTGTTGCCCGAGCACTCGATGAAATGGGTGCGCGTGGTCATCGGGTAGCGCAGCAGCGAATCGACCGTGAACATGAGCGGCCGCGCCACCATTCCATGGATGAGGAGCCGGTGCTCCTTCGGATCGATATCGGGCGTGCCGCTATGGTTGCGCACGTTGTGCAGCGAGCTCGGCGTGATGATTCCTTCGAGCGACTCGATCGGCGAGAGCGAAGCGCCCGAGCCCGGCGCGAGGTCGCCGTACGGTCGCCCGATGTGCCGGATGACTGGAGCCTCGTACTTCGAGGGCTGGCCGTAGCCGGTGAAGGGCGCGCCGTAAACGCGCTCCCACGGCTGGCCCGCGAGCTCCTGCGCCGCGGCGGGCGATGACAGTGTTGCCGACGTAGCGCCGCCGACCAGCGCAGCGCTTTGGACGAGAAAACGCCTGCGACCTGCGTTCTTCTTGCTCATGACCCTCCTCCCCGGGGAAACCGCACCATAACGGCCCAGACTGTCGCTAAGCTTGCGTCAAGGTTTCAGGCGCCGGCGCGGCCTCCGCTATTTCGCAAGGTGCTTGTCGAAGAATTGCGCGATCTCGCCGAAGGCTTCGCGCGTCTCTGGTGCGCTCACGTCGCGGTAGTAGTGCGCGTGCGACTGGCCTTCGTAGACCTGAAGGACCGCCTCGACGCCGGCCTGTCGCAGCTTGCGGTGCACTCGCACCGTACTCGAGAGCAGCAGGTCGCGAGTCCCGGTAGTGAGAATCGCCGGCGGGAAGCCGCGCAGGTCGCCGTAGACCGGCGAGAGCAGGGGATCCTTCGGGTCGCGGCCGGCGATGTAGAGCGCGGCGCGCTTGTCGCAGTTCGCTCCCGGCGCGACCAGCACGTTGTCGAGGGCCGCATTGGTCTGGAACGAGTCGCCGGCATTGGTGAGGTCGGACATCGGCGTGCCGGGCGCGATCGCCGCCGGCAAGGCCAGCTTCTCCTGCTTCGCGCGCAGCACCATGGCAAGGGTGAGGTTGCCGCCGGCCGAGGAGCCGAAGATCGCCATGTTCTTCGGCGGCGCCATTCGCGTGGCCGCCTTCCAGGCGGTGATCGCGTCGTCGAGCGCGGCGGGGTAGGGATGGTCCGGCGGCATGCGGTAGTCGACCGAGATCACCCTGAAGCCGCCGATGCCTGCCATGTAGACCGCCTCGGCGGTACCGGATTCGCCGGGGAAGCTGACGAAGCAGCCGCCGTGCACGTGGACCAGCAGGCGGTTTCGGTTCTGCGGCGGGATCGAGGAGGGCGTCACCATGTAGGCCTTCACGCCGTCGAGCGTGATCGGCTCGACCTTGACGCCGAGCGCTTCGCGCAGCGCCGGCAGCGACTTCATGGTCGCCTCGTAGCCGGCGCTGACCTGCGCCTTCCACTCCTCGGCGGTCTTCGGGATCACGTTCCAGGTCGGGGTGAGCGGCGCGCCGATCAGCTTCTGCATCTGCGGGCTGACGGTGTCGGGCACCGGGATCGATCGCGCCGGCAGGTCGCGCGAGCCTTGCGGGGTTGTCTGCGCGCCGGCGAGCGGCGCAAGGAGCGCGAGCGCTGCGGCCGCGCAAATGCGGTGGTTCACGGCTTCCTCCTCGGGCAGGGGAGGGCAGTGTACCGCTACGCGGTTCCGGCGGTGCCGAGTACCGCTTCCAGCATGACGCTGCAGCCCGCGGCGAGGTCCTCGGGGCGCGCGTTCTCGATCTCGTTGTGGCTGATGCCGCCCTCGCAGGGAACGAACACCATCGCGGTCGGCGCGACGCGCGCCAGGTAGACCGCGTCGTGCGCCGCGCCGCTCACGATGTCGCGGTGGCTGAGGCCGAGGCGCCGCGCCGCCGCGCGCACGCGCCCGACCAGCTCGGGCGCGAATTCGCTCGGCGGAAAGTAGACAACTTCCGTCATTTCAATGCCGACCCGCCGTTCCCGTGCAATGACTGCCGCCGCTTTCTCCAGGTCCTGCTTCATGGAAGAAAGCGTGGTGTCGCGAGCGTTACGCAAATCAACAGTCATGCGCACTTCGCCCGGGATGACGTTGCGCGAGTTCGGCGTGACCTGCAGGTGCCCGACCGTGCCGCGCGCGGAGTCCGGGAAGCTGGTCGCGATGCGGTTCACTTCCAGGGTGAGCTGGGCCGCGGCGAGCATCGCGTCCCTGCGCAGGTGCATCGGGGTCGGGCCGGCGTGCGCGTCCTGGCCGGTGATGAGCACGTCGAACCAGCGCTGGCCGAGGGCGCCCTGCACCACGCCGATGGTGGTGCGCGTGTCCTCGAGGACCGGCCCCTGCTCGATGTGCGCTTCGAAATAGGCGCCGACCGTGTGCGGCCGCGCTTCACCGCGGTAGCCGATCGCTTCGAGCGCGTCGCGCACGCTGACGCCGTCGGTGTCCTTGTTCTTCAGGACGTCCTCGAGGGAATAAACGCCGGCAAAGACCCCCGAGCCCATCATGGTCGGAACGAAGCGCGAGCCCTCCTCGTTGGTCCAGCACGCGACTTCGAGCGGCGCGCGCGTCATGGTCCCGGCGTCGTTCAGCGCCCGCACCACCTCCAGCCCGGCCATCACGCCGTAGGCGCCGTCGAAGCGGCCGCCGTTCGGCTGCGTGTCGAGGTGGCTGCCCATGACCACGGGCGCGGCAGCGGCATCCTTTCCGGCGCGGCGCGCGAACATGTTGCCGATCGCGTCGACTCGCAGCTCGAGGCCCGCTTCGCGGCACCAGAGGGCGAAGCGCTCGCGGCCCTCGCGGTCGGCCGGCGTGAGCGTGACTCGGCGCACGCCGCCCTTCGGCGTGGCGCCGATCGTGGCCAACTCCATGAGCGAGGACCAGAGCCTCTCGCGGTCGATGCCCGGTCCGGACATGCTCCTATTCTAGAACCGCCGCTCGAACAGCACCCCGATGGCCGCATCCGGGCTCGCGTCGGCGAAGCCCACGACGCCGTAGAGCTGAAGTTTCCACTCCGGCGACAGGCGATTCGACCAGAACGCGGTCAGCTCGCTCACTTCCCCACCGCCGTTCACGATGTGCGGGCGATAGTCGTACGCCACGCCGGCGCTTTGCTGCGACGACATGCGGTAGGAGAAGCCGATCGAGGCGTAGGGCACGTCGCGCAGCGTGACACCGGGCGGGTCGCCGTACACGCGGTAGCCGATCGAGCCGAACAGCGTGGTCGCGTCGAACGGCCGGAAGAAGTCGAGCTGCACGGCGTAGTCGAGCTCGCCCGTGCCGAGGCCTTTTTGGTCGTCCGCCGTGGGTAGCTTGATCTTGCCTCCGAGATCGAGCCCGAGGCCGCCCTTGCGCTCGTCCATCAGATTGTAAAAACCGCTCAGCACGATGTCGCCGAGGCCGGATTCGGTGCGGCGCCCCGCGTTGCCGCCGGGCACGACCACGCGATCCGCGCCCGCGCCGATGACGTTGCCCGGCCCGGTGATGCGCAGCCAGGGCACCGTGGCCTTGAGCACCCAGGGGCCGGTCTCGTGCCGCAGGATGAACGGAATGTAGAGCGTTTCGGTTTTCTCGGGCGCGCCGAACTTGCCGGTGCTGTATTCGGCGCCTGCGGACACGCTGGTCTGCGCCGAGCCCGTCTGCCCCGCGACCGCCTGCGCCGCCGTCTGCGCGCCCGTCTGCGCCGCGGCGTTGCCGGCGAGCAGGAACGCCCCTGCCGCGGCCGCGAGGCCGCGCTGAACAGCATGCATGAGCACAATCTCCATGGTGTGGTTGAACCTCGTGTTCATCTTCTTCCGCTGCGGTCGACGCGCTCGGGCCGATCACCGGATCCCGAGCGATCGACGCGCTCGGGGCGGTCGCTCGGCCCCGATCGGTCGACGCGCTCCGGCCGATCGCCCCCGCCGTGGCCGCTGCGGTCTACATCGCCACCGTCGCGGCCGCTGCGATCGCCCGAATCCCTGCCGCTGCGATCGCCTTCGCCGCCGCCGCGCCGGTCGTCGCCGGAGCGCGGCCCAAGCGGCTCCATGCGAAGCGTCCGCTGCGGCCGCACGTCGAGCGGTCCGCTCAGAAAGTCTGCACGCTCCACGATGCGATTGCCACCTTCGCTGCGGCCCGAGAGTCGAACCAGTTGCCCGCGAGCGAGCTGCGACGCGACCTCGGGCGCGACCCGGAAACGGGTTGGCCCGACGCGCAGCTCCTGCGCCGCTGCGTCAGCGACATACCCTTCGACGAGGAACCGGCCGAGGCCGGGGTCGGCCGCCTCGGCGGCGAGCGCCCTCGTTCCGTGGGGCGCGGTCTCCACGCGCGTAGCGACGATGGTGCCGTCGGCGCTGCGCAGGCCGCTTACGCGCAGAGTGTCGCCGACTTGCGCGGCCGCGAGCTCGGTGCGGCCGAGGCCGGGACCGAGCACCGTGGAGGCGTCGATGCGCACCCGTTGCTTGTTGACCTGCAGGAGCGTGCCGGCGCTCTCCACCGCGGTGACCGGCCCGACCGTGGCGTCGACGATGTCGATCCACTGCGCGCGCGCCTGCGTGCCGCTTCCGACCGCGAGCACCGAGACCAGCTGGCCGACGCCGAGCGCCTTCGCGGAGGCGGGGTCGCCGTTGAGCGCCACCGGGGTGTTCGCGTCGAAATGCACCTCGATGCCGTTCACGCAGATGCTGGCGAAGCCGGTGATCACGCCGAGCACGCCGACTTCGGCTTCAGCGCGCTGGCCGGTGCCTCCGATGCCGCCGGGGGCGATGCCGGTCCCGCCGATGCCGCCCGGATCGATGCCGGTGCCGCCGATGCCGCCCGGGTCGCATGCCGGGGCGGCCGCGCCGGAGAAGGCGGCGAGCGCACAGGCGAGCGCGGCGAGGAGCTTCTTCATTCGTCCTTCTGCGGTGGCTTGGGCGAGAGCGGCTCGCTGTAGAAGTAGATGCCGAAGGTGATCCGCTGCTTCTCGCCTTCGGCCTTGCGATCGCGCGCGTCGCATTCCTTCGCCTCCGCGTAGACCGCCTGCACCGCCGCCATTCCATCCTTTTCGGCGAGCGCCGCGAGCTTCGCGATGGAGGCGCTCTGCAGCCCCTCGTAGTGCACGCTTCGCTCGAGGAAGGGCGGGCCCTTCGCTTCCATGTTGTGCGAGGCGGCGGCGACGTGGTCGTGCAGGTTGTGGCCGAAGTAGAACGCCTTCTCGTCGAAGCCGCGGCTCGGCACGAAGGCCGAGCTCTTCAGCACCACGCGGTCCTGCTCGTCGATCCTTACCACGCCCAGGCGCAGCCACTCGTCGAGCAGCGGGCGCGCGCGGATGTCCTTGCTGATGCTCGTGACCAGACCCTCGAAGGAGCGCGCGCCGCCCTGGCTCGCGAGCCGCGGCAGCGGCCGCGGCCGGCCGCGCGCGTCGCGCAGATCCTTGCGCGTGGTCCATGCGGCGGCGAGCTGCGCGCCGAGCGCCACCGTTTCCGGCATTGCCTCGCCCTCGTCGCCCGGCGACTGACGCAGCCGCTTCACGTCCTTGCGGTGCACGCCGGTGAGCAGGCTCACGCGGCTGTCGCTCGGCGGCTCGCCGTCCAGGCCGAAGTGGCGCACGGCCTCGTCCACGTAGATCTGCTTCAGCACCTCGGCGAGCATGGGGAAGGTAATGCCCTGCGCCGTGAGCAGCCTCACCAGCGGGCGCAGGACGCGCCGCAAGGCGTTGACGAGGGACGCCGGAGGCGTCATGGCGCTGGCAGCAAGGGTTGGTCCGTAAGCGGCAGTATAGCCCGTGGGAAATTTTCTCACAAAAGGGCTTGACGTGGGAAATTTTCCCACGTTAACATTGCATCACAGTCTGCAACCCCATCCCTAGGAGTGAGCCCGACATGAAGATCCGTTTCCTTTGCTTCCTCGCCGCCCTGGCCGCCGCAGGCGTTGCCTCGGCCCAGGACGTGCGCCAGGAAGACCGCCGCGCCGACCGCCAGGCCGACCGGCGCGAAGCCGAGCCGCAGGACGTGCGGCGCGAAGACCGCCAGGCCGACCGCCAGCAAGACCGCCGCGCCGAGCCGCAGGACGTGCGGCGCGAAGATCGCCGGATCGACCGGCGGCAAGACCGCGCCGAGCGCATGGAGCGCGCCCAGCGCCCCGAGCGTGTCGAACGGGTCGAGCGGCCCGAGCGCGTCGAGCGCGTCGAGCGTGTCGAGCGGCCCGAGCGCGTGGAACGGCCCGATCGTTCCGGGCGTCATTGATCGTCACTCTGGAGGCACCATGCATACGAAGATTGTGCTGAGAGCTGCAGTCGTCGCCGCGCTGACCCTGACGGGGCTCGCGTGGGCGCAGGACGTGCGCCAGGAAGACCGCCGTGCCGACCGCCAGGCCGACCGGCGCGAAGCCGAGCCGCAGGACGTACGGCGCGAAGATCGCCAGGAAGACCGTCAGCAAGCCCGTGGCGCCGAGGCGAACGAGGTCGAGGTGAAGCTCGCCGTGCCGCGCAACGCCGACGGCACGATCAACGAGACCCAGCTGGTCAACGACATCAAGGCCCGCCTCGCGGCGGGCGCAACCGAGATTCAAGTCCGCGGATTGACCGCGCAGGACGCAAAAGCGCTGATCGCCAGCAACCAGAACCTGCTGGCAGACCTCGCCAAGCTCCTGCCGAACGACGGGGTCGAGCGCCAGGTGCGCCTGCGCGGCGCGGTCGACGCCCGGATCCAGCGGAACGACGAAGGTGAGCTGCGCGCCAGAATCGAAGGCATCGATCTCGGCACGCTAACCCCCGCCCAGCGGGCCGATTTGGCGCGTCAGCTCGCCACCCAGGCAGGACTCGACCGGCTGCGCATCCGCGGCGTCGACGCGAACGGCGCGCGCGTCCGAGTCGAGTTTCGTGACGACCGCGGCATCGTGAAGAACGAGGCGCGCGGCGCGGGCAAGAACGACCGGCGCGCGCAGCCCGCCGTCCCCGCGACCCCCGCGGTACCCGCACGGGGCGGAGAGCCCGCGCAGCGCGCGGTGCCGGCCCAGCGAGCCGAGCCTGCCGAGCGCGCCGATCGCATGGCGCGGCTCGAGGCCGACGACCGGCGCGGGCGCCGCGGCGGCGCCGACCGGCCCGAGCGCGCCGAGCGCGCCGAACGGGCCGAGCGTCCCGAGCGCGTCGAGCGGGCGGAGCGTCCGGAGCGCGTGGAGCGCGCCGAACGCGCGGAGCGCGTGGAACGTCCGGATCGTTCCGGCCGGCACTGAGAGCGAATAGGGCATCGCCCGGTATCATCCGGGCATGCCGAAAGCACTCGTACGCCGCCTGATCGCCGCCGCGCTGCTTGCGGCGGCGTTTCCTTGCCTTGCCGCCGCGCTTCTTACGGCGGCTTTTCCTTTATGGGCGCAGCAGTACCCCTCGCGCCCGATCCGCTTCATCGCGCCGTTTCCTCCTGGCGGCGGCGTCGACATCGTTGCGCGCGCCGTCGGGGAGAAGCTTTCCCTGCGCCTCGGCCAGCCGGTGGTCGTCGAGAACAAGCCGGGCGCCGGCACCACCATCGGCACCGAGGCCGCGGCGAAGAGCGCGCCCGATGGCTATACGCTCCTCGTCGGCCCGATCGGCAGCCAGGCGATCGTGCACCACATGCATCCGAAGCGCGGCTTCGATATCCAGCGCGACTTCGCGCCGGTGCTGCGGATCGGCTACGGGACCATCGTGTTCGTGGTGCCCGCCGCATCGCGCGCCGCCTCGGTGAAGGACTTCGTCGCGCTGGCGAAGGGCAGCCCGGGCAAGTACACCTTCGCCTCTTCGGGCGTCGGCGCGCTGATCCATCTCACCGGCGAGATGTTCCAGCAGGCTGCGGCGATCGAACTGACCCACGTCCCCTACAAAGGCACCACGCAGATCCTTCCCGACCTGCTCGACGGCCGCGTCGACATGGCCCTCGACAGCCTGCCCGCGTATATCCCGCACCTCAAGTCGGGGAAGCTGCGCGCGCTCGCGGTCGCCTCGCGCGGCCGCTCTACGCTCATGCCCGAGCTGCCCACGATGGCGGAAGCCGGCGTGCCCGGCGTCGTGTCGCAGACCGACTATGCGCTCTACGCGCCCGCTGCCACGCCGCGGGAGATCGTCGTGCTCCTCAATCGCGAGACCAACGCGGTGCTGCGGCTCGACGAGCTGCGCGCCAAGCTTGCCGGGCAGGGAATCGAAGTCACGGGCGGCACACCCGAATCGCTGCGAGCCGAGCTCGCCGAGGAAGTCGCGAAGTGGGGCCGGGTCATCGCCCAGGCCAACATCAAGCCCGAATGAAGGCTCAGAATTCGCGCCCGAGCCGCCGGTCGAGGGAGTAGCGCCCGCCGCCGCCGAAAAGGAACGCGAGGCAGACGGCGAACAGCATGATGGCGAACTCGGCGCCGCGCGCGGTCCAGAAATAGCCGTTCGGCAGCTGGATCGCAACCACGATGAACGCCATCTCGATGGCGAAGGCAAACGCGACCGGGCGCGTGAGCAGGCCGAGCGCGAGCAGGATCATGCCGTAGAGCTCGAGATAGGCGACCGCCCAGGCCCAGAAAAGCGGCGGTTGAAGGCCGGTCTTCAGCACGTTGCCCGCGGCGATGCGCGCCGCGCCGTCCTGAAACACCTTCTCGTAGCCGCTCGGCAGGATCAGGGCCGCGTAGTAGACGCGCGCGAATGCGTAGGCAAGCGGTATGAGACGTTCGTCGCTAGCCTTGAGCCATACTCCAGCTGCATGCCGCCCGGCGCCGCCGATCAGGACGGCAAGCAGCATGCCCAAGATGAACACGTGGTACTGGACGCCGCCGCGCGTCCACAGCCAGCCCTTGCCGATGTTGGTCAGGATGATCGCCGCGACGTCGAGCAGCAGCAGAAGCGCGATCGGGCGCGTGAGGATGCCGAGCGCGAGGAGCGCGCCGCCGACCAGCTCGAGCACGCCGAGCGCGTACCCCATGGGAGTCGATGCGGCAGTTGCCGCGCCGCCCAGGAAGAGCTTCTGGATGCCGTGCGGAATGAAGATCGCGCCGGCGCTGATGCGGATGAGCGTGTAGGCGTACGGCTCGAGCGCGCGGTAAAGCGGCGCGACGAACGGGATGATCAGCTTGGTCATGTTAGCTTCTCCCCCTGGAGGGCGGACCATGTATTCGAGTCTTCTTCTTGTCGCAGCCATGCTGCTTGCGGGCGGCGCGCAGGCGCAGCCGCTCGAGCTCAAGTTTAGCCATTTCCTCGGACCCGCGAGCTTCTTCCAGCACGACGTGGCGGAGCCGTTCGCGAAAGAGCTCGAGGCGAGGAGCGGCGGGCGCGCGAAGGTGGCGGTGTACAACGCCTCTTCTCCGCTCGGAAAGCCGACCGAGCAGGCAAGCCAGGTGAAGGCCGGCACGGTCGACATCGCGCTCGGCCTGCGCGGCGCCGAGGGCGACAAGTTCCCGGGCAGCTCGATCATCGAGCTGCCGTTCGTGGTGCCGAGCGCGGCGCAGGGCTCGCGCGTGCTGTGGGAGCTCTACAGGGACGGCACGCTCGCCAACGAATATCGCGACTACAAGGTGCTGGCGCTCTTCGTGCACAACCCGGGGCTCATCCACACCGCCTCGAAGCGGGTGGTGAACCTCTCCGACCTGAAAGGCCTGCGGCTGCGCTCGCCGAACCGTACCGTGTCGGCCGCGCTCGAGCACGTGGGCGCGGTCCCGGCGGTGCTGCAGGTGAACGAGGTGATGGATGCGGTCAAGGCCGGAAAGATCGAGGGCATCGTCACGAACTGGGGCAACCCGCTCCAGGGCTTCAACGACCACATGAAGTTCCACACCGACACGCAGTTCTACACCTCGGCGTTCTTCATCGTCATGAACCGCGGCCGCTACGAGTCCCTGCCGGCGGATGTGCGCAAGGCGGTGGACGCGATCTGCTGCGAAGCCTGGGTGGCGAAGTTCGGCCCGCTCTGGGACAAGTGGGACGGCCCGGTGCGCGAAGGTGCCAAGGCGCCGGGGCACGAGGTGATCGTTCCCGATGCCAAGACCATGGCGCAGTGGCGCGAAGGCCTGCGCCCGGTGAGCGAGCGCTACCTCGACGAGCTTTCGGGCAAGGGCTTTCCGAACGCCCGCGCGGCCTACAACAGGATGCTAAAGCTGCTGGGGCGCTAGCATCGCCTGCAGAAGTCGTCCCCGCGTAGGCGGGGACCCCGTTTTCTTTCTGAAGAACATGGGTTCCCGCTTTCGCGGGAACGACGGGTTACGCTTTTTCAGAGTTCCTTTAGCTCAAGCCACGCCCTCGACCACGCGCATGTCGCGGTCGGCGCCGTTGCCTAGCGCGCGCAGCGCCACCTGGTAGTCCGGGCTCTCGTGCGCCTCGTGGACCTTCTGCACGCTATCGAATTCGACGATCACCACGCGCTGGTTCATGCCCTTCTCGTAGGTCTTCGACGGCATGCCGCGCACGATGAAGCGCCCGCCGGCCTTCTGGATCGCGGGACCGGCGAGCTTCGCATAGGCCGACCATTTTTCCTGGTCGTTGATCGCGCGGTAGGTGACGACGAGGTAACCCTTGGCCATTTCTGTCTCCTTGCTCAGTTGGGTTGTCCGGGAATCTGCTTCGCCGCCGGGTCGATGTGCGACCAGGGGCGCGCGCTCTTCGTCCAGATGTGCGCAGTGATCTTCATCTCGCCGGCGTTGTCGAGCGTGCCGGCGCGCACCGTGACCATCGCCGGGTTGCTCTCGCGCTGGCTGTAGATCGGCGAGCCGCACTCGGCGCAGAAAAAGCGAAACAGCGTGCGGCCGCTGTCCGCCTTCGCGGCGTAGCGCTTCGGCGTGCCCTGGGTGATCTTGAACGCATCGGCTGCGAGTGGCACGTTGACGCTGCCGCCGGCGCCCGAAGTCTTCTGGCAATGCGTGCAATGGCATGCGCGTAGCTCCGTCACGGGCGCGCTGATGGTGTAGCGGATCGCGCCGCAGAGGCAGCTGCCGCTCAGTGGGGCGGGCATGAGTTCAATTCCTTTCGGGCATGTGCAGCCGCCTACTCTAGCCCTCGGTCCGCCGGTTGGCTGTCGATCCGGCGAACCTCATGCCCGCCCGGCTCGCGGTCAGGTGCCGCGTCCCCACAGGCCGCAGTAGCGGCGGACGACCAAAGGGCGGCCGTTCTCGTAGCCCGGCCAGTCCTTGTATTTCTCGAGCTGGAGCTCCTTCTCGGCCGGCTCCCAGCACTTGCCTTCGCGCGCCACCGCCTGCACGGCCTTGGATGCGTCCTGCAGCAGCGTGAGCTGGTCCTGCGCGTCCTTCTTGGTCCCGAGCCGGTCGTTCGGCCCGGGGTGGCCGGGAATGAGGCGCTCCCAGTCCATGGCGAGGATGCGCTTGATCGACTGCTCGGCCTCCAGTGGGTAGAAATCGATCATGCCGCGGCCTGGGAACGAGCCCACCGGCAGCACGTCGACCACGAAAAGGAGCTTCTCCTTCGGCAGGCGCATGACGAGCGTGCTGTCGGAGTGGTTGAGCCCGACGTAGCGCAGCTCGAGCGTGGTGCCGCCGAGCTTGAGGGTGCGGCCCTTGTCGTCGACGGTCTCGTCCGGCAGCGGCGTGGCCGGATCGGCCAGCTTCTCGAGGCGCGCCTTGGCGCGGCGGTGCGCGATGATGGTGGCGCCCGCGTCCTTGAACGCCTTGCCGCCGGCGATGTGGTCGTAATGATGGTGACTGTAGATCAGGTACTTGATGGGGGCGCCCTTGCTCACCTTCTTGATCTCGTCCACGTACTGCTGGCCGCCCTGCGGCCGGCCGTAGGCGACCGGGTCGGTGGCGATGACCCCTTCCTTCGTGACGACGAAGATCGACTGGTGGTTGCCGTTCCTGAAGATGTAGACGTTGTCGGTGCCTTCCACCTTGCGGGTTTCGATCTGGGGCCGTGTCGGCGCCTGCGCCTGGGACCAGGCGGGCAGGGCGGCGCCAAGGCAGGCGAGAATAGCCAGGCTGCGGATCATTAGGGTCCTCCTCCTAGGGTTGGGCTGCGGATTGTACAAACAGCGCATCCCTGGCTGGAATTCCCTTGAAACCGAAGCGCACCGCTCCTAACTGTCCAGGACCATGACCGCACAAAAAGAGACGCTGGGTTTCCAGGCCGAGGTGAAGCAGCTCCTGCACCTCATGATCCACTCCCTGTACAGCAACAAGGAGATCTTCCTGCGCGAGCTGATCTCCAACGCGGCGGACGCCGCCGACAAGCTGCGCTTCGAGGCGCTCGCGAACAACGCCTTGTACGAATCCGATGTCGACCTGAAGATCCGCATTTCGTTCGACAAGGCGGCGCGCACCCTCACCGTGGCCGACAACGGCGTCGGCATGTCGCGCGACGAGGTGGTGCAGAACATCGGCACCATCGCAAGATCGGGCACGCGCGAGTTCTTCGAGTCGCTCACCGGCGACCAGGCGAAGGACGCCCGCCTCATCGGCCAGTTCGGGGTCGGGTTCTATTCGTCGTTCATCGTCGCCGACCGCGTCACGCTCGTCACACGCCGGGCGGGTTCGAGAGAAGCGGTTCGATGGGAATGCGACATGACCAAGGGCGCGGGCGAGTACACCGTCGAGCCCGCGGACAAGGCCGGCCGCGGCACCGACGTGGTCCTGCACCTGCGCGAGGGCGAGGACGACCTGCTCGAGGAGCACCGCCTGAAGAGCATCGTGCGCAAGTATTCCGACCATATCGCGATTCCGGTGCTGATGGGCGCCGAGACGGTCAACCAGGCGAGCGCGCTGTGGGCGCGGCCGAAGAGCGAGATCAGCGACGAGCAGTACGTCGAGTTCTACAAGTACATCGGCCACGACTTCGAGGCGCCGCTCGCGTGGACGCACAACCGGGTCGAAGGCCGGCAGCAGTACACGCAGCTCCTGTACATCCCGGCACGCGCGCCGTTCGATCTCTGGGACCGGCATCAGCGCCACGGCCTGAAGCTCTATGTGCGGCGCGTCTTCATCATGGACGACGCCGAGCACTTGTTGCCGGCCTACCTACGCTTCGTGCGCGGCGTGGTCGACTCGGCCGACCTGCCGCTCAACGTCTCGCGCGAGATCCTGCAGCAGAGCAAGGACGTCGACGCGATCCGCGCCGGCTGCGCGAAGCGCGTGCTCGCGCTGCTCGCCGATCTCGCGCAAAAGGACCGCGAGAAGTACGCTGCCTTTTGGAGGGAGTTCGGCCGGGTGCTCAAGGAAGGCGTCGGCGAAGATCCTTCGAACCGCGACGAGATCGCGAAGCTGCTGCGTTTTGCCAGCACGCACGCGGGCACCGAGGCCGAGGACGTTTCGCTCGCCGACTACCTTGGGCGGATGAAGGAAGGCCAGGACCGGATCTACTACGTCACCGCCGAGACCTTCCTCGCGGCGAAGGGCAGCCCGCACCTCGAGATCTTCGGCAAGCGCGGCATCGAGGTGCTGCTGCTCTCCGACCGCGTCGACGAGTGGCTGGTCGCGAATTTGCGCGAGTTCGAGGGCAAGCCGCTCGTGTCGGTGGCGCGCGGCGAGCTGGGACTCGACAAGATCAAGGGCGAGGACGCGACCAAGGATCACGAGGTGGGACGCTACAAGGATCTCCTGGTGGGCCTGAAGCGCGCCCTGGGCGACAGGGTGAAGGACGTGCGCGTCTCGCAACGCCTGACCGAGTCGCCTTCGTGCCTGATCGCCGACGAGCACGACATCGGCGGCAACCTCGCCCGCATCCTCAAGGCGGCGGGACAGAACGTCCCGGCCTCGAAGCCGATCCTCGAGGTGAATCCCGAGCACGCGATCGTTGCGCGCCTTGAGCCGGGCGACGCGCGCTTCGACGCCTGGGCGGGGCTGCTCTTCGACCAGGCGCTGCTCGCCGAGGGCGGTCAGCTCGAGGATCCGGCCGGCTTCGTGCGCAGAACCAACGACCTCATGCTCTCGCTCACCAAGCCTTAATCAGTCGAAGCTGACGATCTCCACCCAGTTCGAGCCCTTGCCGGTCGGGTACTGCTTCAGCAGCTGCAGCGCGCCGTTGTCCCCGATCGAATAGACCGAGATGGTCTCCGACTTCTCGCCCGTCACCACCATGTACTTCCCGCTCGGGTCGATCTGGAAGCCGCGCGGCTGCTTCTCGGTCGGCGTGGTGGAGAGGTAGGTCAGCTTGCCGGTGGCGGCATCCACGCTCATCGCGCCGATCTGGTTGCCGGTGCGCTCGAGCGCGTAGAGGAACCTGCCGTTCGGCGTGAGGTGCAGGTCCGAGGCCCAGATGTCGTTGGACACGTCGCGCGGCGGCGGCGCGTTGGTGCCGGGACCGCTGATGGCGCCGCGCGGCGCGCCGGGCACGAGCTTCGACTCGGGCGCCAGGAACGAGGCGACGCTCGTTTCCTTCAGCTGGCCGGTCTTCGGGTCGAGCGAAAGCGTGGTGACGGTCGCCACGAGCTCGGACAGCAGGTAGGCGAACTTGTTGTCCGCCGAGATGATGATGTGGCGCGGCCCGGTGCCGGAGCGCAGCTGCACCACCGGCGGGGTGTTCGCCGTCAGCTTGCCGTTCTTGTCGTCGAAGCGGAACTGGAAGATCTGGTCGGTGCCGAGGTGCGGCACGAACACGAATTTGTTCGTCCGGTCGGTGACGATCGAGTGCGCGTTGCGCGCGGTCGGGATCACCTGCAGGGGCTCGCCCACCTTGCCGTCCCGGCCGATCGGGTTGACGCTCACCAGATTCGCGCCGTAGGAGGCGCCGAGCAGGAACTTGCCGGTCTTGTCGGTCCAGATGTAGGGAAAGCTCTCGGCGAGCGGCCCGCGGCCGACCTCCTTCAGCTTGCCGTTCCTGCGGTCGATGCTGTAGCTGACCGCGGTGAAGGGCTTCGCCCGCACCGCGGCGAAGAGGTACTTCTTGTCCGGGCTGACGCTCATCGGCATCACCGGCTTGCCGCCGGCGCCGAACTTGTCGCCCGGCTTGAGCGTGCCGTCGCTTTCCAGCGTGTAGAGGCCGATGTCGCC
>Ga0075429_100000220_pt1 | contig 38587 bp, 46 predicted proteins | sample RhiMetdeltSRZDD3_FD_75295 | JGI IMG/M metagenome (GOLD analysis project Ga0075429, IMG submission 75295) | Populus rhizosphere microbial communities from Tennessee, USA - Rhizosphere MetaG P. deltoides SRZDD3 | ecosystem: Host-associated > Plants > Roots > Rhizosphere > Soil | place: USA...
GAGCGCAGGATCCGGCGTCGATACGATCACGCGGGCGCTGAGCAACTCGCTTTCCAAGGCGCTCGGACAGTCGGTCGTCGTAGAGAACCAGCCGGGCGCCGGCGGCGTCTCCGGTACCGCAGCGATCGTCAAATCGCGTCCGGACGGCAACGTGATCGGCCTGATCTCGAACAACCACGTGATCAACCCGAGCGTCTATTCGAAGATGCCGTTCGACTCGATCGAGGACATCACGCCGATCATGGTGGTAGGCACCACGCCGCTGATGCTGATCGTCAACCCGAAGGTCCCGGCGAAGAACGTCAAGGAGCTGATCGCGTTCCTGAAGGCAAAGCCGGGCGCGTACAACTACGCATCCTCGGGCAATGGCACGATCATCCACCTCGCCGGCGCGATGTTCGTCGACGAGGCAGGCGTGGACGTCAAGCACGTGCCTTACAAGGGCGTCGGACCGATGGTGATCGACATGATCAGCGGGCAAGTCGAGCTTGGCGTCGTCGCCCTTCCGGCGGCGCAGGGTCACCTGAAGAACGGCACGCTGCGCGCGATCGGCGTCGGTGGCAAGACCCGGACGCCCGCCGCCGCGGAGATCCCGACGATCGCCGAGCAGGGCCTGCCGAACTACGACGCGGAAGGCTGGATTGCCGTCATCGGGCCGGCGAAACTTCCCGAGGCGGAGGTGCGGCGCATTCATGCCGCGTTCGTTGCCGCTCTCGCCGACCCGGACGTCAAGGAGAACATGGCCAAGCAGGGGAACGTCATCAATCCTACTTCACCCGAGGAAGCCGGCCGGTTCTTCCGCTCGGAGCTCGCGAAGTACGCGAAGCTCGTCAAGAAAGCGGGCATCAAGCTCGACTGAGCCACGAAGGCGAGCCGGCGCTCGAGGCCCTTTAGAATTTGCGATCGGAGGCTCGCCATGGACATGAGAGTCCGCAGGACGAAAGGCGCGGCGAAGGCAAAGCTCGCGTACCAGAGCGGCTTCGGCAACTCGTTCTCGAGCGAGGCGCTGAAGGGCGCGCTGCCGCTGGGCCGGAATTCTCCGCAACGCGCGCCGCACGGGCTGTACACGGAAGTGCTGTCGGGCAGCGCGTTTACCGCGCCGCGCGCGGAAAACCTCAGCGTCTGGACGTACCGGCTGCGGCCGAGCGCGATGCAAACACGCTACGAGCGCATCGCCAACGGGCTGCTGCGCTCAGGCCCGTTCGACGAAGCCGAGACGCCGCCCAACCGGCTGCGCTGGGATCCGTTCCCGGTTCCGTCCAAGCCGACCGATTTCGTCGACGGGCTGGTGACGCTCGCCGGCTCCGGCGATCCGACCTCGCAAAGCGGACTCGCCGTGCATGTGTATCGCGCGAACCGGTCGATGAGCGCTCGCTACTTCAGCAACGCCGACGGCGAGATGATGTTCGTTCCGCAGCAGGGAGAGATTGGGCTCGCGACCGAGCTCGGCACGCTCGAAGTGCGGCCGGGAGAGATTGCCGTCGTTCCGCGCGGCATGAAATTCCGCGTCGGCACAGCCAACGGCGCGGTGCGCGGCTACCTGTGCGAGAACTACGGCGCGCATTTCCGGCTGCCCGAGCTCGGCCCGATCGGCGCGCAGGGGCTGGCGCAGAAGCGCGATTTCCTCGCGCCGGTCGCCGCGTTCGAGGACCGCAGCGCTCGCGGCCAGTTGGTGACGAAGTTTCTCGGCGGCCTGTGGGCGGCGGAGCTGAAGCACTCGCCGCTGGACGTCGTCGCGTGGCACGGCAATTACGTGCCCTACAAGTACGACCTCTCGAAGTTCATGGTGATCAACACGGTCAGCTTCGATCATCCCGATCCGTCGATCTTCACGGTGCTGACGTCGCCGTCCGGTGCGCCCGGCGTGGCGAACGTCGATTTCGTGATCTTCCCGCCGCGCTGGCAAGTCGCCGATCAGACGTTCCGCCCGCCGTGGTTCCACCGCAACGTGATGAGCGAGCTGATGGGCCTCGTGCACGGCGTCTACGACGCAAAGGCCGAGGGCTTCCTGCCCGGCGGCGTCTCGATCCACAACTGCATGCAGCCGCATGGTCCCGATGTGCCGACGTTCGAGAAAGCGACGCAGGCCGAGCTCGCGCCGCACCGGATCGACAACACGCTCGCGTTCATGTGGGAATCGCGCTGGGTATTCCGGCCGACGAAGCACGCGCTGCAGGCGCCGCAGCTGCAGAAGGACTACGACCGCGTGTGGGACGGGTTCAAGAAGCTGCGCAAGTGAAGCTGCCCGAGCCCGACGCCACCCACAGCCCGGAGCTGCGCAGCTGGGTCGAATCGGCCAACGTTCCGGGCTGCGAATTTCCGATCCAGAACCTGCCGTTCGGCATGTTCCGGCCGCACGGAACAAACAAACCGCTGCGTCCCGGCGTCGCGATCGGCGACCGGATCCTCGACCTCGCGGCGATTGCTCCGCAGCGGAATCTGAACGAGCTCGCGGCGAAAGGCCGCTCCACCTGGAAGGCGCTGCGCAGGGCGCTGTCGCGCGCGCTCTCGGATCCGAAGCAGGCCAGGTCGCTGGCGAAATACCTGCTGCCGATGAAGAAAGCCGAGCTCTTCGTGCCGGTGACGATCGGCGACTACACCGATTTCTACACCTCGAGCTTTCATGCAACCAACATCGGGCGGCTGTTTCGTCCCGACAACCCGCTGCTGCCGAATTTCAAGTGGATCCCGATCGGCTATCACGGCCGCGCGTCGTCGGTGGTCGTTTCGGGGACGCCGATCGTGCGGCCGAACGGCCAGGCGATGGCGCCCGGTGCAGCAGCGCCCGGATACGGCCCCTGCCAGCGCCTGGACTACGAAGTCGAGCTCGGATTCGTCATCGGGCCCGGCAATGCGCTCGGCCGGCCGATCCCGATCGCGCGCGCGATCGACCACGTGTTCGGGGTCGTGCTGCTGAACGACTGGTCGGCGCGCGACCTGCAGGCCTGGGAATACCAGCCGCTCGGCCCTTTCCTGGCGAAGAATTTCGCGACCACGGTGTCGCCGTGGATCGTGACGATGGAAGCGCTCGCGCCTTTTCATGCACCTGCGTTCGCGCGTCCCGAGGGCGATCCGCAGCCCCTGCCGTACCTGGCGGACGCGGACAACGACGCGCGCGGCCACTTCGACATCCGCGTCGAGATGTACCTGCGCTCGGAAAGAATGCGCCGCGAGAAAATGCCGGCGCACCGGATGTCGGCCGCGACCTACGCGAGCTGCTACTGGACGCCGGCGCAGATCGTCGCGCACCACGCAAGCGGCGGCTGCAACCTGCAGCCCGGCGACCTGCTCGGCAGCGGCACGATCTCCGGTCCGGACGAGGGCTCGCAAGGCGCGCTGATCGAGCTGACGCGCGGCGGCAAGCAGCCGCTCGCGTTGCCGACCGGCGAGACGCGCGCGTTCCTCGCCGATGGCGACGAAGTTACCGAGCGCGGCTATTGCGCGCGGGACGGCTTCGTGCGGATCGGCTTCGGCGAGGCGGCCGGCGTCATCAAGCCTGCGGCACGGCTCTGATCAGCGGCCGGATCCGCTGATCGCGATGAAACGCCCGGTTCGCGTCTGGGTTCCCGGGCGCAAAACGACAATCCTGCTGGGTGCTGCGCTCGCCGTGGCGCTCTCGCTGGCTGTGTTCGACTGGAACTGGCTGCGCCCATCGCTCGAGCGTCACCTGTCGGAAAATTCCGGGCGCGCGGTCAATATCGGCGACCTGCACGTGGAGCTCGGATTTTCCTTCGAGCCGACAGTGCGCCTGCGACGCGTGTACGTCGAGAATGCGCCGTGGGCCCGCGGCAAACGGCCGATGGCCGTCATAGGCGAAGTGTCTTACACGTTCCCGATACAGACGCTGTGGGACGAGAAGCGAGTGGTCACGAGGATGGTCCTCAAGGATGCCGAGCTGGATCTGGAATGGCTGCCCGATGGCCTCAGGAACTGGCGCTTGCGTGATCCCGACTATCGCGGGCCGACCCGATACAAGGTGCGAACCTTCGAAGCGCACCGCACCCGCATCCATTTCGCTCGCCCGGGCATCGATCTCGAAGTTGTCGCCACATCGGCGCCGGCGGACTCCGGCGCGCCCATCGCGAAGCCTGATCCGAACCTGCCAGCCAGGATCGACTTCAGCGGCAAGTACCGCGGTGCCGCGTTCGCAGGTGCAGTCCTGACCAGCGACGCGCTGACCATTCAGCAAACCGGCAGGTCCTTTCCGATCCGGGGCCATCTGACTTCAGGCAAGACCCGGATCGACGGCGACGGGACGGCCGCCGACCTGCTCAAGCAGTCTGCGATCGACGCCAGGCTGCGCATCGCCGGCACGTCGCTGGCGACACTGCAACCGTTCGTCGACCTGCCTCTCCCTTCGCGGCCTTACCGCGCCGAGGGGCGGCTGCGCAAGAACGACAACCACTACGTATTCGAGCAATTGCAGGCGAAGATCGGCGCCACCGACATTGCCGGCGAGCTCAGTTATCGCGACGACACAGACGCTGAAGAGCGCGGGCGGCCGATGCTGCGTGCAACGCTGCGCAGCGAATCGACCGATCTGGCGGACCTCGGCATTGCCGGTCAGCCCGCCCAGAAGGAAGCAGGAGCCGAACGCCTGTTTCCGCGCAGCGCGTTCGGCGCCGGGCGCCTCAAGGCGATCGACGCACACGTATCCATGGTCGCGCGAAAATTCAAATCTGCCGCAATGCCGGTGCTGGAAAGCCTGAAATTCACCGCCGACCTCGCGGACGGAATACTCCATGTGAAGCCGATCGACCTCGGCCTGGCCGGCGGGCACGCAATCGGCGCGATCACGCTCGATGCGAAACACGAGCCTCCGTCCTCGCACATGACCGTCGACTTACGCGGCGCACGGCTCGATCAGCTGCTGCCGGAGCTTGCGTCGAAGGGACTGAGCTCGGGATCGGTCAGCGCGAGCGTCCAGCTGAGCGGCCGCGGCAATTCGATCGCGGCGATCGCCGGCAGCGCTACCGGATCGATGTCGGCGAAGGTGCTCGGAGCGCGCATTTCGAACCTGCTCGATGCAAAGCTCGGCGGGAACTTCGGCAAGATCCTGCGGCTGACGATCAGCGGGGACCGCGCAATCGTGGTGCACTGCGCGGCAATCGCGTTCGATTTCAAGACCGGCCTCGGACAATCGCGCGCGATCCTGCTCGACACCGAGCAGACGCGTGTCGACGGAAACGGCACGGTCAATCTGCGCGACGAGACGCTCGAGGTGCTGCTCGACCCGACGCAGAAGAAGCCGGGCATTTTCTCGCTGCCTTCATCGGTCCGCGTGCATGGTGCATTGAACCGGCCCGATTTCGCGCTCGAAAGGAACGCACGGCCGCGTACGCTCGCCTCTCAAACGCACGCGCAATGTTGAATCAGCGTCCTCTTACGGGGCGAAGATCGGACCGCCGATCACCGAGCAACCCAATTGTGATGTCATGATGCTCGGGGCGATGCTGGTGGTTTTGGTGGCGCTGTTTTGAGGCGCAGCGACTTCAATAACCCCCCGATCGCCGCATGATACGTCCGGACTGTTGTTCTGCAGAGTGTTGACTGCTGCATTGAGCGTAAGCGTGGCATAGAGCTGTCCGACGCGTACGCCGTTGCCGGCATTTGCCTGCACTACGGAACTATCGAGCGTCGCATGGGATAGATGGTCGATCGCAACGCCCACCCCGTTGCCGTTGCGGATTGCCGAGTTGACAATGAACGCCGAACTGACCTTGTAGACAAAGATTCCAAAATTGAGGTTTTGTTCGATCGTGCTGCTGCCAACTCCAAGACTCGACGAGTCCACGACGAATATTCCAATCCCGTTGTTTCTCACGGTGCTGCCGTGCACGCTAGCGAAACCGGACCCTCCCACAACGATTCCAGCTCCGCTGGCGTTCTCGACAACGATGTTCGAGATATACGCGCGGCTGCCGTCGACGATGATCCCACTGTTCGCACCGGTCGCGTCAACCGTCAGACCCGCGATGTCGGTTTTGACGCCTCGAAGCTGAAGGACATGATTGCTTCCGCTTGCAGTCGACAGGATCGCCTCTCCGTATCCGCTCAGCTTCACATCCTTGTTGATGAGATAGGGACCGGCAGCACAGCGGCCCGTGACGGCGATACTCGCGCCCGCGGGCGCAGTGTTCAGTGCGTCCTGGAGGTTTCTTCCCGCAGCATTGCAATTGACGGTGACTGAAGAACTTGTTTCCGGCACTTGCGCGACCAGCGGTGAACAGGGCACGGCAAGCGGCGCTGCAACAGCCAACACCTGAACGACACGTTTGACCCGGGACATATTGCGCTCCCTTATGGTTGGTTTTCGTGAGGAGCAAACGCTAGCGCTCGTCAGTCAGCCCCGATCTACGGAGAGATCCGACAGACGAAGAGAAGTATTCCCCCCCAAGTACCGCTTTGAATCTTTCTTCTTTTAATGACACTCCGACTGCAATACCCAGCGTACAGGGTTTCGCCGTTGCAGGGAATTACCCTTTTGGGGGGCGGTTCGGGCAACCCTGCAACGTCTCGCATCCGTAGGCACGGATGCGAGCGGCAACGCCGGAATTACTGGACCTTGATATCGTTCTTGACCGACTTCACGCCCTCGACATCGCGGGCCAGCGATGCGGCCTTGTCTGCTTCCGCCTTGCTCTTCGCGGTGCCGCCGAGATGGACGACGCCGTTGACCGTCTTCACTTCGACAGTGCGGAAGCTGACGTCCTTGTCCTTGACGTAGAGCGCCTTGACCTTGGTCGTGATCACTGAGTCCGAGACCGGCTGGTCGGAGCCCTTCGCGGTCGCGGGGCGATCCTTGGCCGGCTTCTCGGACGCGGGGGCGGGAGCGGATGCGGCCGCGACCTGAATGTCGTTCTTGACCGACTTCACGCCCTTGACGTTGCGCGCAATCGAGGCCGCCTTCGACGCTTCGCGCTTGGTCCTTGCGGTACCGGTCAACTCGACGACGCCGTTGACCGTCTTGACTTCGATGTCGCGCGCGTGGACCTGCTTGTCCTTGACGAGGCGTGCCTTTACCTTGGTCGTGATGACCGAGTCATCGATCGGCTGGTCGGACCTCTTCGCGGTCGCGGGACGATCCGCGGGGCGATCCTTGGCCGGCTTCTCGGCAGCAGGAGCGGGAGCGGATGCAGCGGCAACGCGAATCTCGTTGGTGACCGACTTCACGCCCTCGACGTCGCGGGCCATCGATGCGGCCTTGTCTGCTTCCGCCTTGCTCTTGGCGGTGCCGCTCAGATGGACTACGCCGTTGACCGTCTTCACTTCGACGGTGCGGAAACTGACGTCCTTGTCCTTTGCATACAGCGCCTTGACCTTGGTCGTGATGACGGTATCCGAGACCGGCTGGTCCGATTTGCCTTGCCCATAGCTCGCCGTGGAGAACAGCAGAGCGCCCATCAGCAGGCCGGCGGTCAGTAGTTTGGTTTTCATGGCGTACTCCCCAAAGAAAGTGGAAAAGTCGCTTTGCAGCGACTGCTCGCGAAAGCGCACAGAGAGTAATGCGTGTCCTTGATCTTGGTTGTCGCGCACTGCCGCGATCTGGCGTAGCGATGCGCCTACAAGAGCGCTGCCTATTCCGGCTTGACGCCCGCCATCTTGACGATCTTAGCGTACTTGGGGACGCCGTCGCGCACCATCGCCGCCAATTCGGCCGGCGAACTGGTCACCGGCTCGGCGCCCGCCTTGCTGAGCGCTTCGCGGGTGTCGGCTGCGCTGACGACCGCGACTATCTCCTTGTGCAGGCGATCGATGATCGGCTGCGGCGTTCCGGCCGGTGCCATGATCCCGAGCCACAGCGAGGCGTCGAACCCCGGGTAGCCGGATTCGGCGATCGTGGGAATTTCCGGCATCGAGGGCGAGCGCGCCAGGGTACCGACCGCGAGCGCGCGCACACGGCCGCCTTTCGCGTGCGGCAGCACCGCCGGCATGCTGCCGAACAGGATCTCCACCTGCCCGCTGATGACCGCGGTGCCGGCGGGACCGTTGCCGTTGTAGGGGATGTGCAGCATGTAGGTGTTCGACGCCGACTTCAGCATCTCCATCGCCAGGTGCGTGGTCGAGCCCACGCCTGCGGAAGCGTAGTTCATCTTCCCCGGCTGCTTGCGCGCGAGCTCGACGAGCTCCTTGACCGACTTCGCCGGCACCGCGGGATGGACGACCAGCAGGTACGGCGAGACCGCCATCAGGCTGATCGGCGCGAAGTCCTTTACCGGGTCGTATTCGAGCTTCTGGTAGACGCTCGGCGCCACGACGTGCGTGCTGGTCGATGCGACGGTCAGCGTGTAGCCGTCGGGCGCGGCCTTCGCGACCTGCGCCGTCCCTAGCGTGCCGCCCGCACCGCCCCGGTTCTCGATGACGATCGACTGGCCGAGGCGCTCGCCGAGCTTCTGTCCGACGATGCGCGCGACGATGTCGGTCGAGCCGCCGGGCGGGAACGGCACCATCAGGCGCACCGGTTTCGCCGGCCAGGATTGCGCCATCGCGGACGCGGAGTGAAGGACTGCGGCCGCGCAGGCCGCGGCAAGAACCACGCGAGCTCTCATTCGGGGATCCACCGTGCTCAAAGGAAGCAACTTCTATAATGCGCCAGAATTCCGTCTTCTGGAGGATCGATCTCTTGGCAACACGACTGACCTCGCGACTGCGTTTTGCGCCACCGCGGGTCGAGGTCGAACCGCGCTCGGACGGCTCGATCCTGCTTCGCACGCCGCTGAAGCTGGAACCCTATGCACGCGCGGTCGGCGAATGGCTCGTGGACTGGGCGCAAAAGGCGCCGGACCGGGCCTTCATCGCCGAGCGTGCCGGCGACGGCTGGCGCAGGATCACCTACCGCGAGGCGCTCGACGCGGTGCGGCGCATCGGCGAATCGCTGCTGGCGCGCGGCCTCGATGCCTCGAAGCCGGTCGTGCTGCTTTCGGACAATTCGATCGAGCACGGCCTCCTCTCGCTCGGTGCGATGCACGTCGGTATTCCGGTTGCGCCGATCTCCGTCGCCTATTCGCTGATGTCGAGAGACCACGCGAAGCTGAAGGCGATCTTCGAGCTGCTCGAGCCAGGCCTGGTGTGGGCCGCCGAGCCGGAAAAGTTTGCTCCCGCGCTCGCGGCAGTCGGCCGCACATCAACCCCGATCGCGGAATTGCTTGCGGTGCAGGCAAGCGAGCGTGTGGACGCCGCATTTGCGCGCGTCGGCCCGGACGCAGTCGCGAAGATCCTGTTCACCTCGGGCTCGACCGGCATGCCGAAAGGCGTGATCAACACGCATCGCATGATGTGCTCGAACCAGCAGAGCTATGCGCAGATCTGGCCGTTCCTCGAGGATCGCCCGCCGGTGCTCTGCGAATGGCTGCCGTGGAACCACACGTTCGGCAGCAACAGCACGTTCAACATGGTCCTGCGCAACGGCGGCACGTTTCACATCGACGGCGGCAAGCCCGCGCCGGGGCTGATCGAGACCACGGTGCGAAACCTGCGGGACGTGTCGCCGACGATGTACCTCAACGTGCCGCGCGGGTTCGATCTGCTTCTTCCGTACCTGGAATCCGATGCGCAGTTGCGCAAGAGCCTGTTTCGCGACCTCGACATGATCTTCTACGCCGGTGCGGCGCTGCCGCAGAACCTGTGGGAGCGCATCGAGAACCTTGCGATCGCCGAGCGCGGCGGCGACCTTGCGATGCTCTCGGCCTGGGGATCGACCGAGACCGCGCCGATGGCGACTTGCGTGCATTTCGCGATCGAGCGCGCCGGCGTGATCGGCCTGCCGGCGCCCGGCTGCGAGATCAAGCTCGTACCTTCGGGCGGCAAGCTCGAGGCGCGGGTACGCGGGCCGAACGTCACGCCCGGCTACTACCGCCGCGACGATCTGACGCGCGCGGCATTCGACGAAGAGGGTTTCTACCGGATCGGGGACGCGCTGCGCTTCGCGGACCCGGCGAAGCCCGCGCTCGGCCTCGTGTTCGACGGCCGCGTGGCCGAGGACTTCAAGCTCTCGAGCGGAACTTGGGTGCATGTGGGCGCGGTACGGGTGAAGCTGATCGAAGCGGCCAATCCGGTCATTCAGGATGCAGTGCTGACCGGGCACGACCAGGACGAAGTCGGCGCGCTCGTCTTCCTCAATCCTGCCACGACCAAGGACCTGAGCGCAGAAGCCGTAAGAGCGCGCGTCGCAGCGGCGCTGCGGACGATGTCGGCGGAGGGCGGCAGCTCCATGGTCCCGACGCGAGCGCTGATCATGGCGCAGCCGGCCTCGATCGACGCCAACGAGATCACCGACAAGGGCTACATCAACCAGCGCGCGGTGCTCGATCATCGTGCGGCGCTGGTCGAAAGACTCTATGCAACGCCCCGGCCGGCCGACGTGGTGACGATCGAGGGCTGAGCAGAGCGTTCCTGCATCCGCGCCTTCAGCCATTCGGCAATGCGCGGCGCCAGGATCGCCTGCGCCTTGCCGCCGACGAACGTGCCGATGTGCCCGCCGGGAACGGCAAGCTCCGTGTAATCGCTCGTGCCGAAGCGCACGTTCTCGCTGGTCGAGCACGCATTCGGAACGATCACGTCGCCCTGCGCGTAGACGTTCAGCACCGGCATCGTGATGTGGCGCAAGTCGACGCGCCGTCCGCCGAGGACGAGCTCGTTGCGCACCAGCTTGTTGTCCTGGTACAGGTCCTTCAGCCACTGGCGCACGGTCTCGCCGGGATTGTCCGGCCGGTCGGCGATCCACGTCTCCATGTGCAGGAAGTTGAGCAGCTTCTGGTCGTCGCCGAGCAGGTCGACCAGGTCCGAGGTGTACTTGGTGATGTTCATGACCGGGTTCATCATCAGGAACATGAATCCGGTCAGCGGGCCGGGAATCGTGCCGAACGAATCCACCAACTGGTCGACATCCTCGGCCTTCATCGCGCGCGTCCACAGGTTGACGTAGCCCGCGCGCAGCTCGACCTTGCCGCGGTCGGCATGAAAATCGAGCGGTGCAACGGTCAGCACCAGATTGCGCACCCGCTCCGGGTGCAGCGCCGCGTAGCAGGTGGAGAACACCGCGCCCTGGCAGACGCCGAGCACGTTGATGCGCTCCACCCCGTGGCGCACGCAGATCTCCTCGACGCAGTCGTCCAGGTAGCCGTTGACATAATCGTCCATCGTCACCCAGCGATGCACGCGGCGCGGCAGGCCCCAGTCGACCATGTACACGTCGATGCCGTGGCCGAGGAGCTTGCGCACGAACGAGCGCTCGGCCTCGAGGTCGATCATCTGGTAGCGGCCGACGAGCGCGTAGACGATCAGCAGCGGCACGCGCAGCGGCTTCTCGACCTGCGGCCGGTACCGATAGAGCTTCACCATGTCGGTGCGGAAGATCTCTTCCTTCGGCGCGGTGGCGATCGCGAGCTCCTGCTCGGTAAACTCGCTCAGCCGCCGCATGCCGCGGCCGATTTGCTGCAACAGCTGCGCCTCTGCGGTCATACCTGCTCCCTGGATGCTTTCTTCGTGCGCGGCCGCGCGCGCGCCTTCGAGGCGCGCTTGAGCTCGCGCATCTGGCGCTTCAGCTGCTGGATCTCGAGATAGGCGTCGTCGAGCTCGGCGCGCGTGGGCACGTTCAGCGCTTCGCTCGCGATTGCGACCACTCGATGCAGCTGGAGGCGAACGCGCGTCACGGCGCGCATGTATTCAGCGCCCGCTTGCAGACCCTGCTCCGACTGCAGGACCTCGTGGACTCGCCGGTCGGCGACGCTCGCCCACAGCCGCACCAGCGCAAGGAACGAATCGACGCGCTCGCCGCGCGCCTGCAGCTCGCGGATCTGGCTGCCGATATCGTCGACGGTTTTGCGCCACGCCGCTTCGAAGACCCCAAAGTAGGCGAGCTGCGCATCGCGTCGCTGCACCTCCGCGGCAAGCAGGTCGCGCAGCGCATCGCGCATCGCCCTGGAAGGTCCCATGCCGAGTGAATCCGCGAGCCCGGCGAAAGTCCGGTCGAGCGCGTCGTAGATCGATGTCGATCCCGGCGGCGGCGGCTGCGGTGCTCCCGCACCTTGCAGCAGGCCTTTCCACTGCTCGGCGTTCTGCTTTGCCCAGGCCTGCCAGTCGTGAACGCCCTGCGCGCTGCCGAACGACGCGAACGGCGCGCCGGAGTATTGCGTCAGCAGCCGGCGCATCAGTTGCAGCGCTTGCAGCGCCGGCTTCGTTTCCGGCGACGCAGCGGCGAGCTTCTCGCGCTCGTCTTGCTCGACGCGCGGATCCGGCGCGGCGCGACTCTGGGCCGGCAGCAGCAGGCGAAACGAGTTCTCCACCACGTCCCACCAGGTGCGATACAAGCTCTCGACGCGATTGCTGGAAGATTCCACGGGCTCGCCACGAGTGTCTGCAAGAGGGTGGGAAAGGTCAAGGCGAATCATTGACAGACGCAGGCCCGCTCCCTACTCTCCCTCGCGTCGTGCCACCCGCCCCCTTCGGCGCCCGCCACACCGCGGAGCGCGTCAAGCTGCTGTTCGAGTTCTCGCCCGGGGGCTACGCTCTGTCTGCCGCGGTCGGTGCTGCCACGGCAGCATTCCTCTGGGGCGAGGTGCGGCACGATTTTCTGCTCGTGTGGATCGCATCGGTCCTGCTGGTGAGCGGCGGTCGGTACCTGCTCTATCTCGCCTACCAGCGCCGCACGCCGTCCATCGAGCGCGCGGCCGATTGGGAGCGCTATTTCATCGTCGGCAGCACGCTGATGGGCTTCGCCTGGGCGGCGTTGCCGACGTTTCTGTTTCCGGCAGGGAGCATCGAGCTGCAGCTCGCGCTCACGTTCATCGTTGCCGCGATGGCGATGGGCGGAGTCGGGATCCTCGGCCCCAGCCGGCTCGCGCTGTCGCTCTTCATCGCGCCGATGGCGCTGGCGATGGTGGCGCGGCTGCTGCTGCAGGGCGGAGCGATCTTCGTCGGCATCGCCGTCGTCGCAATTTTCTACGTTGCGCTGCTGGTCCGCATGGGCAGCGCGTTTCATAACGCGCTTGCCGGCACGATCCGCGCCCGATTCGAGACCGAGGTGTTGATCGAGAAGCTGCGCACCGCCCAGGACGCGTTCAGCGATGCGGTCGAGAGCCTCCCCGAGGCGATCGCAATCTACGATGTCGACGACCGCCTGATGGTCTGCAACCGGAAATATGCGCAGGCGCAGACCACGTATGACGACCCGGCACAGCTCGTAGGCAAGAGCTTTGCCGAGCTCGTGCGCCTGTCGGTCGCGAAGGGCGAGCAGATCGAGCCGGAATTCGCCGGCGACGTCGAAGCCTGGATCAAGGAGCGCCTCCGGCGGCGCGAGGTCGAGGCGGGCCGGGAACCGCGCATGTACCGGATCGGCGACGGCCGCTGGATGCTGACCGCGATCAGCCGCACCCGCGCGGGCGGCATCGTCGCGGTGCGCACCGACATCACGCGCCTGCGGGAGGCGGAGCTCTCCGTGACCGCAGCGCTCGACGAGCAGGAGTTGATCTTCGGGGCCGTCACGACGGGGATTGCGTTCCTCAGGGACCGCGTCGTCCAGCGCTGCAACCGGCGCCTTGCCGAGATCTTCGGCTATTCGCGCGACGAGGTGATCGGCAAGACCAGCGCGCTGTTCTTTTACTCCGCCGAGGAGTGGGAACGGGTGGGCAGCGAAGCGTATCCGCTGATCCGTGCAGGCGGAACCTATGGGCATGAGCTGCGCGGCAAACGACGCGACGGTACGTCCTTCTGGATGCAGGTCACCGGCAGGCTGGTCGATCCGGCCGACGAAGCGAAGGGGACGATCTGGGTGATCGACGACGTCGACGCGCGCCACCGCGCGGAAGAGGCGCTCAAGGCCGCGCTGATCGAGGAGCAGCGCATCATGGACACCGCGACGGTCGGCATCGTCTTTCTCAAGGACCGCAAGGTAATCAAGTGCAACCAGCAGTTCGCCTCGATGCTCAATTACGTGCCGGAGGAGTTGGTCGGCCATTCATCGGCCATCTGGTTCCCGAGCATGCAGGCGTGGCAGGAAATCGGCGAAGACGCCTACTCCACCGTCAACCGCGGCGAGCGCTACGACTACGAGCTGGAGTTCGTGAAGAAGAACGGCGAGCGTCTCTGGTGCCATGTCACCGGCAGGATGCTCGACGTAAGCAACCCTGCGCGCGGCTCGATCTGGGTCTATAGCGACGTCACCGAGCGCAAGCAGCGCGAAGAGGAGGCGCGCGACCTGGCCCACCACGATGCGCTGACCGGCCTGCCGAACCGGCGGCTGCTCGATGACCGCATCGCGCAAGCATTCGCCGCGGCGCGGCGCAGCCGTGAGCGCGTTGCGCTGATGCTGCTCGATCTCGACCGCTTCAAGCCCATCAACGACACCTACGGCCACGAGGCGGGCGACGCCGTGCTCAAGACCGTGGCAGCACGCCTCAAGGGCTGCGTACGGGAGTCGGATACCGTAGCGCGCGTCGGCGGTGACGAGTTCGTGGTGATGCTGCCGATGCGTGCAGCGCAGGACGCGGTGCGCGTCGCGGACAAGATCCTGGCCGCGCTCGCCGAGCCGATCCGCGTCGCCGGCCACGAGGTCCGGATCGGCGTCAGCATCGGCATCAGCGCGTTCCCGGAGGACTCCGTCGACAAGGACGACCTCCTCAAGTACGCGGACCGGGCGATGTATCACGTCAAGGCCGCGGGCCGGAACTCCTACAGCTTCTACGCCCGGGAGCCGTCACAGGCGCAGGCTTGACCGCCGCGGTTGACACGGCCTAGGCGGGCCCCTACGCTCGGCGGCAACCCGATTCGCCCGAGAGGAGGAGCGATGAAAACCACTGCAATCGCTGCGCTGCTGGCCACCGCGCTGGCCGCGGTGCCGGCCGCGGCGCAGGAAACGACCTTGCGCCTCGTCAGCGCGTTTCCCGAAAACAGCATCTACGTGAAACGCCTGGAGAACTGGATCGAGAAGCTGAACGCCGAAGGCAAGGGCGTTCTGCAGATCACCTTTATCGGCGGGCCGAAGGCGATCCCGACGTTCGAAGTCGGCAAGTCGGTGCAGGGCGGCGTGGTCGACATGGCGATGTCGACCGGCGCGTTCTACACCAACGTCTTTCCGGAATCGGATGCGCTGAAGCTCACGCAGATGCCGGTCGCCGAGCAGCGCACGAACGGCGCGCTGGCGCTGGTCAACAAGATCTGGGGCGAGAAGGGCAACATGTTCTACCTCGCGCGCATCGTCGAGAACCAGCCGTTTCATCTGTACATCAACAAGCAGATCGCGACGCCCGACCTGAAGGGCCTGAAGATCCGCATTACCCCGGTGTATCGCGACTTCTTCGGCTCGATGGGCGCGACGCTGATGCAGACCGCGCCCGGCGAGGTGTACACGGCGCTCGAGCGCGGGGTCGTCGACGGCTACGGCTGGCCGGTCGGCGGCATCTTCGATTTCAACTGGCAGGAAAAGACCAAGTTCCGCGTCGACCCCGGTTTCTACGACGCGGAGGTGTCGCTGATCGTCAACCTGAAGAAGTGGCAGTCGCTGACCGCAAAGCAGCGCGAGCTGCTGCAGCGGCAGGCCCTCAACTTCGAGGGCCGCAACGATTTCTGGAAAGCCTATGCGCAGGAGGAAGTGAAGCGCCAGGCAGCGGCCGGCATCCAGACGATCCGCTTCGACGAGGCGACCTCGAGGAAATACGTGCAGCAGGCCTATGAAACGGGCTGGGCGGGCATCATCAAGCTCTCGCCGCAGTACGGCCCGCAGATGCAGAAGGTCTTCACCAAGAAATAGCTTGGAGCGCCTCTCGCACGCCTGGGGAAAGGTGCTGGAGGCGTTCGCCCTCGCAGCGTGCGCGCTGCTCGGCGCAATGGCGTTGATGATCTGCGCCGACGTGCTGTTGCGCAACGTCGCGCTGATCCCGGGCGTCGACGGCCTGCCCTGGGCGAACGAGCTCTCGGAGACCACGCTCTACCTGGTCACGATGCTCGCAGCACCGTGGCTGCTGCGCGAAGGCCGCCACATCCGCGTCGACATCGTCCTGCGCGCGATTCCTGCGCGCGCCGGCTGGGTCTGCGAGTGGCTGTGCGATGCGATCGCGCTGGCGTGCTGCGTGTGCGTCGTGATCTATGGGACGCGTGCCACGTGGGAGAGCTACTCGCAGGGCTCGATCACGATCAAGACGCTGGTGCTCCCCGAATGGTGGACACTCGCACCGCTGCCGGTCGCCTTCCTGCTGCTCGCCGTCGAGATGCTGTTCCGCATGCGCCGCCTCTGGTCGGGGCCGCGCGCGCCGCGCGAGGATGCGGTGTCGTCCGCCTGATGGACTGGCAGTTCGCGGCCTGGCTGCTGCTCGGCGGCTCCACGCTGCTGCTCTTTCTCGGGCTGCCGGTGGCGTTCACGTTTCTCGCCGTCAACCTCGTCGGCGCAGCGTTGTGGATGGGTGGAGAGGCGGGACTGGTGCAGCTGTCGCGCAATGCGGTGTCCTCGGTGGCGAGCTTCGCGCTGACGCCGATTCCCCTCTTCGTGCTGATGGGCGAGGTGCTGTTTCACACCGGGCTCGCGGTCAAGGTGATCGACGGCATCGAGCGGCTCGTGCGGCAGGTGCCCGGCCGGCTCGCGGTCGTGGCGGTCGTCGCAGGGACGGTGTTCTCGGCGATCTCGGGCTCGACGATCGCCACCACCGCAATGCTCGGCAGCCTGATGGCGCCGGTGATGATCGCCCGGGGCTACCATCCGACGATGGCCACCGGGCCGATCATGGCGATCGGCGCGGTCGACATGCTGATCCCGCCGTCGGCCCTGACCGTGCTGCTGGGCAGCCTCTCCGGGATCTCGATCTCGAAGCTGCTGGTCGGCGGCATTACGCCCGGGCTGCTGCTTTCGGTCCTCTTCGTCGCCTATATCGTCGTGCGCGCGACGCTCGATCCGCGGCTTGCCCCGGCGACGCAGGTCGCGACGTTTCGCGGCTGGGAGAAGTACCGCCCGTTCGTGCAGTATGTGATTCCGCTGGTTTCGATCTTCGGCCTGGTCGTCGCGTCGATGACCGCGGGCTGGGCGACGCCGACCGAGTCGGCCGCGATCGGCGCGTTCGCCACGGTCGCGCTCGCCGGCGCGTACCGCGCGCTGACCCGCGCCAATATGCTCGCCGCGCTGAGGGGAACCATGGCGATCTCGGGGATGATCCTGTTCATCATCGTCGGCGCGACGACGTTCTCGCAGATTCTCAGCTTCTCCGGCGCCTCGAACGGCCTCGTCTCGAGCATCACCGGGCAGGGGCTCTCGCCGGCGGCGATCATCGCGGCGATGATGCTGGTGCTGATCCTGCTCGGCGTCTTCGTCGACCAGGTCAGCATGATGCTGATCACGCTGCCGATCTTCATGCCGATCGTGCAGCAACTCGGCGTCGACCCGGTGTGGTTCGGCATCCTGTTCCTGATCTGCATGCAGCTCGGGCTGCTGCTACCCCCTCACGGGCTGCTGCTGATGACGATGAAGAGCGTGGCGCCGCCCCAGGTGACCATGGCGCATATCTACCGGGCGGTGGTACCGTATGTGCTGTTCAGCCTCGCTGTCCTCGTGGTTATTTTCCTGTTTCCCGCGGTCGCGACCTGGCTGCCTTCGAAGATCGGCTGACGGCGCATGGAACGTTCATTCAAGGAAGAAGTCGAGAAGCTCAAGCTGGGAGACGGCGACGTCTTCCATGGCGAAGGCATCCTCGCGGTCACCAAGGCGCTGCTGCAATCCGGCGTCTCGTACGTCGGCGGATACCAGGGCGCCCCGGTGTCGCACATGATGGACGTGCTGAACGACGCGCGCGACATCCTGGACGAGCTCGGCGTGCACGTGGAGACCAATGCATCGGAAGCCGGCGCGGCGGCGATGCTCGGCGCGTCGATCAATTACCCGCTGCGCGGCGCGGTCACGTTCAAGTCCACCGTCGGCACGAACGTCGCATCGGACGCGCTTTCCAACCTCGCCTCCGCAGGCGTCCAGGGCGGCGCGCTGATCGTGCTCGGCGAAGACTACGGCGAGGGCGCTTCGATCATCCAGGAGCGCAGCCACGCGTTCGCGATGAAATCGCAGATGTGGCTGCTCGATCCGCGCCCCAGCCTGCCGAAGATCGTCGAGATGGTGGAGCGCGGCTTCGAGCTGTCGGAAGCGTCGAACACGCCGGTGATGCTCGAGTTGCGCATCCGCGCCTGCCATGTGCAGGGAACGTTCCCGACGAAAAAGAACCGCGCAGCGCGCTACTCGACGCGCACGATGCTGCAGAAGCCGGACTTCGACTTCGGCCGGATCAGCCTGCCGCCGTCCACCTACGCGCAGGAAAAGCACAAGATCGACGTGCGCTGGCCCGCCGCCACCCGGTTCATTCGCGAGCACAAGCTCAACGAAGTGTTTCCCGGCGAGCGCACCGATGTCGGGATCCTGTGCCAGGGCGGCCTGTACAACGCCACCGTGCGCGCGCTCCAGCAGCTCGGCTTCGCGAACGTGTTCGGCGATTCGCGCATTCCGATCTACTGCATGAACGTGACCTACCCGCTGATTCCCGAGGAGATCGTCGCGTTCTGCAGCGGCAAGCGCGCGGTGCTGGTGATCGAAGAGGGCCAGCCCGCCTATATCGAGGAAGCGCTGCTCGCCACGCTGCGCCGCCATGACGTCAACGGCGTCCAGGTGCGCGGCAAGGATCTGCTGCCGATGGCGGGGGAGTACACCGGCGAGGTGGTGGTGACCGGGGTGGCGCGCTTTCTCGAAGCAGGCGAAGCGCTGGCAGCCATTACCGGGCCGAAGAAAAAAGCCGCCGAGCTTCTCGGCGCGCCGCTGCCGACCCGCCCGCCGGGCTTCTGCGTCGGCTGCCCCGAGCGCCCGGTGTTCGCAGCGATGAAACTGGTCGAGAAGGACGTGGGCAAATACCACGTCTCGGCCGACATCGGCTGCCATACGTTCGCCACGCTGCCGCCGTTCAACATCGGCAACACCGTGCTCGGCTACGGTCTCGGCCTCGCTTCCAACTCGGCCGTGCAGCCGATGTTCGGCAACCGCACCGTGACGATCATGGGCGACGGCGGCTTCTGGCATAACGGGCTGACCTCGGGCGTTGCGAACGCGGTGTTCAACCGCGACGACGGCATCCTGGTGATCATGAAGAATGGCTACAGCTCCGCGACCGGCACCCAGGAGCTGCCTTCCTCGCCGCATCACAGCGAGTCCAAGGCCGCCGACATGTCGATCGAGCGCGCGCTGCAGGGTCTTGGCGTGGACTGGATGCGGACGGTGACCACGTATCACGTCGGCGAGATGAAGCAGACGCTCAAGGACGCGATGACGACGGACTACGCCGGCCTGAAAGTCATCATTGCCGACGGCGAATGCCAGCTCGAGCGCCAGCGACGCATTCGCCCCGAGACCGCGAGAAAGCTCTCCTCGGGCGAGCGAGTCGTGCGCGTCAAGTACGGCGTCGATGAGGACACCTGCACCGGAGACCATTCGTGCATCCGCCTCTCCGGATGCCCGACGCTGACCGTCAAGGACAACCCGGACCCGTTGCGTCGCGACCCGGTCGCCACCGTGATCGACGGCTGCGTCGGCTGCGGCCTGTGCGGCGAGAATGCGCACGCGGCGGTGCTCTGCCCTTCGTTCTACCGCGCCGAAGTGATCCAGAACGCGTCGCTCTTTGATCGCCTTCTCGATCGTTTGCGCCGCGCGATCGTTCCTGCATGAGCCTGCCCGAGCGCTCGCTGACGGTGCTGATCGCCGCGCTGGGCGGCGAAGGCGGCGGCGTCATGGCCGATTGGCTGATGCACGCGGCGACCGCCTGCGCGTTTCCGGCGCAGGCGACCTCGATCCCGGGCGTTGCGCAGCGCACCGGGGCCACGACCTATTACCTGGAGATCTTTCCCGCGCGGCGCGAGCTGCTGGGCGGGCGCGAGCCGGTGATGTCGCTCACCCCGAGTCCTGGAAACGTCGACGTCATGGTCGCTTCGGAGCTGCTCGAGGCCGGGCGCGCGCTGCAGAACGGCTTTGTCAGTCCGCAGCGCACTACGTTCATCGCCTCGACGCATCGCATCTACGCAACGGTCGAGAAGTCGCAGATGGCCGACGGGCGCGTCGCCAGCGAGCGTGTGCTGAGCGCGGCGCAGCAGCTCGCGAAGCGCGCGGTGCTGTTCGACATGCGCAAGCTGGCCGAAGAAAGCGGCACGGTGATCAACGCGGTACTGTTCGGAGCGATGGCCGGCTCGGGCGCGCTGCCGCTGCCGCGCGCAGCCTGCGAGGCGGCGATCCGGCACGGCGGCAAGGGCGCCGAAGCGAGCCTGCGCGGATTCGCCGCCGGCTACGACATCGCCGCCGGAGCACGCGCAGCGCCGGCGCTCGAAGCGCGCCGCCTGCCGCCCGAGGCGCAGGAGATCCTCAACCTCGGAGTCGCGCGGCTGCTGGACTACCAGGGCGAGAGCTACGCAGCGCTCTACCGCGAGCGCGTCCGCTCGCTCGGTGACGCCGACGCGAAGCTGGTCGGCGAAGTCGGCCGCCATCTGGCGCTGTGGATGAGCTACGAGGACATCATCCGGGTGGCGGACCTGAAGACGCGCGCCACGCGCTTTCGGCGAGTACGCAAGGAAGCCGGCGCGAAGGAAGGCGAGCCGGTCGTCGTCATCGATTACCTCAAGCCCGGGATCGAGGAGCTTGCGTCGATCCTGCCGCCCGGCCTCGGGCGGCGCCTGCGCGACTGGGCGGAGCGGCGCGGCAAGCTCGATGCGTACAACGTCGGCATGCACGTGAAGACGTCCGGCGTCGCAGGGTTCCTGCTCGTTCGCGCGCTGGCTTGGCTGAAACCATGGCGCCCGCGCAGCTTCCGCTACGCGGAAGAGCAGGCGCTGATCGAGCGCTGGCTCGGCGCGATCCGCGACGCGACGCCGAAGAGCACCGTGCTCGCGCTCGAAATTGCGGAGTGCGCCGGCTTGCTCAAGGGCTACGGCGAGACGCACCGGCGCGGCCTCGGAAATTTCCTCGCGATCTTCGACGCGCTGGTCGAGAACCCGGCGACTGCGGACCCCGTCGAGCAGGCCGCCGCGATTCGCAAGGCACGCGAAGCCGCGCTCGCGGACCCGGAGGGCCTCGCGCTGGAGCAGAACCTGGGCCGGCGGGTTCTCTGGATGAAGGCCGTAACCCATTGATCCGTAGATTGAATAAGTAAAACGAGTCGTTCCCCGCTCGATCGCGGATGCTAGAATCGGCCTGCATCCCGAGCGACCATGTCTGCGAATCCCCAACCCGTCCAGCAGGCCGCGCGCGCCGAGTTCTACCGGCGCATGGATCGGGACAATCTCGCGCCGCTGTGGGAAGTGCTGCATGCGCTGGTTCCTCCGCAGCCGCAGACGCCGTGCAAGCCTGCGCTGTGGAAATATCGCGAGATCCGACCGTACATCCTGGAGTCCGGCAGCCTCATCACCGCGCGCGAAGCGGTGCGGCGCGTGCTCATCCTGGAGAACCCCGGGATGCGCGGCCAGTCGTCGATCACGAGAAGCCTGTACTGCGGGCTGCAGCTGATCCTGCCCGGCGAAATCGCGCCCAGCCACCGTCACACGCAGTCTGCGCTGCGCTTCATCATCGAGGGCACGGGCGCGTACACCGCCGTCGATGGCGAGCGCACCACGATGCACCCGGGCGATTTCATCATCACGCCGTCCTGGACCTGGCACGATCACGGCAACCCCGGCGCGGAACCGGTCGTCTGGATGGACGGGCTCGACATCAACATCCTCGCGCTCTTCGATGCGCAGTTCGCGGAGAATTATCCGGAAGAGGTACAGCCCGTGACACGCCAGGAAGGAAACTCCGACGCGCGCTACAGCCACAACCTGGTGCCGCTCGGCCCGTTGCCGCAGAGCAGTACTTCGCCGCTCTTCAGCTATCCGTACGCTCGCAGCCGCGAAGCATTGGCGTCGCTCGCGCGCAACGAGGCACCGGACGCCTGCCACGCCTGGAAGATGCGATTCAGCAACCCGCTGACGGGCGGCTTCGCGATGCCGACGATCGGCGCGTTCCTGCAGCTGCTGCCCGCCGGATTCCGCGGCGATCCGTATCGCTGCACCGACGCCACCGTGTATTCGGTGGTCGAGGGAAGCGGACGCGCGCGGATCGGGGAGCAGGATTTCCCGTTCGAGCCGAAGGACACGTTCGTAGTGCCATCCTGGCATCCCTTGCGCCTGGAAGCCGGATCGGAGTGCGTGCTGTTTTCCTATTCCGACCGCCCGGCACAGGCCGCGCTCGGCTTCTGGCGGGAAAGCAGAGGATGAACGACGCCACGTTCCTATCGCGCGAGTACGACAACCGCGCCCTGGTCCCCGACCATCCCCAGTACTTCGCTCGCTGGGCCGAGGCTTCGGGGCGCGCGCGCGCCAGGATGACCTGCTACCTCGACCGGCGCTACGGCGAGGCACCCGGCGAAGCGATGGACATCTTTCCGGCGCGCAAGGGCGACGGCAGCTGCATGATGTTCATCCACGGCGGCTATTGGCGCGCGCTCGACAAGTCGGACTTCTCGTTTCTCGCGCCCGCGTGGGTCGATGCCGGCGTTTCGCTCGCAGTCGTCAACTACGACCTGTGCCCGAAGGTCACGATCGACGAGATCGTCCTGCAGATGCTGCGCGCCAGCCGCTGGCTGTACCTGAACGCAGAGCAATACGGGATGGACGAGGACCGGCTGTACGTTGCCGGCCATTCCGCCGGCGGTCATCTGACGGCGATGATGATGGCGGCGCTCTGGCCGGTGTTCGATTCGCGCTTGCCGAAGGATCTGTGGAAAGGCGGGCTCGCGGTCAGCGGCCTGTACGACCTGCGGCCGCTGGTACAGGTCGACTGGCTCAATGCGGATCTGCGTCTGAACGAGGAGAGCGCGCTGCGCGTTTCGCCTGCATTCATTCCGGCCGCGACGCGCGCTCCCGTGATGACGTCGGTGGGCGGCAGCGAGAGCTCCGAATTCAGGCGGCAGAATGCATTGCTCGCCGAACGCTGGCGCGGTGCGTTCGCCGGCGACGCCTCGATGCCGGGACGGAATCATTTCTCCATCCTCGACGGCCTCGCCGAGCAATCGAGCGCGCTCTTTGCCGGCGCGCGCAAGCTGATGAAGCTCGACCGGTGACGGGCGCGAACGAGTACCTCGCCCCCGGGCAGTACGTCGACAGCGATCACGCCGCGGTGCGCGAATTCGCGGCGGCGCATTCGAAAGGCGAATCCGACATCGAGCGCGCCGTGTCGCTCTACTACGCCGTCCGCGACGGGATCAAGTACAACCCGTTCCTCGATTTCTCGCAGGACGCGGCGTACCGCGCATCGAGCACGCTCGAGCGCGGCGAAGGATTCTGCGTCGGCAAGTCGGCGCTGCTCGCCGCCTGCGCTCGCGCCGTGGGCATCCCCGCGCGCGTCGGATTCGCCGACGTCAAGAACCACCTGACCACGCCGCGGCTGCGCGAGCGCATGGGCACCGATCTCTTCATCTACCACGGGTACGCCGAGCTGTTCCTCGACGGCAAGTGGGTCAAGGCGACGCCGGTGTTCAACAGCGAGCTGTGCCAGCGCTTCCGCGTCAAGCCGCTCGAGTTTGACGGCAAGGAAGACTCCATCTTCCATCCGTTCGACGCGGACGAGCGCCGCCACATGGAATATGTGAACGACCACGGCACGTTCGCCGATGTGCCGGCCGCGAGGATCCAGCGCGAGTTCCGCGCCTACTATCCGAACACGTTCGCACTGGGAGAGGAAGCAGAGAAGGAGACGTTCGGGTAGGTCGACGCTTTGCCCGTCTGTGTCACCATCTGTTCTATGAAAGCTCTGTTGCGCGCTTTCTCGATCGTCCATGCCTTGATGGCCGCTCTTTTCGCTTGTGCCGCGCTCATGCTGATCGGGATTGCGGCCAAGATGGGTTGGTTCGCCTTCGTCGCCGGTCTGAACGCGCAAGCAGCGCAGGGAATCATAGAAGCAGTCGGTCTACTTGCTGCCGCAGTGGTGGCCCTGCAGATCGCGCAAACCATCACCGAGGAGGAGGTGGTTCGTGACGCGCAGATCAGTGCGCCCACGCGCGTGAGGCGTTTTTTGTCGCGATTCCTGGTCGTCGTCGTGGTTGCGCTGGTGATCGAAGGTCTGGTTGCTACATTCAAGGCCGTACACGAAGATCCGGCCCAGCTGCTGTATGCAGCGAGCATCCTGTTTGCCAGTGGAGTGCTCCTTGCCTGTTGGGGTGTCTTCATCCGTCTCAATCGCTACGCTGAGGAGCTAGAGCCGGAAGCGATGGCGGAGGCCAAGCGCGAAGACCGAAAGCTCAAGTAGTCCGGGCACGCCACGCTCGACCTAACGCCGACGATGCCCGCCCTCCTCGCCTTCCTCCACCACGTCGCCGCCTTTTCGTTCGTCGCCGCCCTGGTTGTCGAGTTCATACTGATCAAGGATGAGCTGAGCGTCAGGACGGCGCGCAAGCTTCTGGTTGTCGACCTCGTCGCGGGAATCTCGGCGGGCGTGGTGCTGGTCGCCGGCCTGCTGCGAGTCTTCTCTTTCGAGAAGGGAGCGGCCTATTACTTCCATAGCGCGCCATTTCTTGCCAAGCTGTCGCTGTTCGCGATCATTGCGTTGCTGTCGATCCTTCCCACGGTCGAATTCCTCTCCTGGAGGAAGTCGCTCCGCGAAGGACAGCTTCCGGTGGTGAGCGCAGCAAAGATGCGCTCGATGCGCTTGCTGATTCACGCGGAGCTGGCCGGAATCGTCCTGCTGCTGCTGAATGCCGCGCTGATGGCGAAGGGGATCGGGTATCTCGGATAGAGTGGTCAGGTGACCTACCTCTACGTGCTTCGCTTGAACGAAAGGCTGCGCTCGGAAGCCGCGTGGACGGATGGCGACCGGGCCACCGTCTCGGCGCACTTCCAATACCTGTCGAAGGCGACCGAGGATGGAAAAGTCATCCTCGCCGGCAGGACCGACGAAAGCTTCGACAGGACGTTCGGGCTCGTGATCTACGAGGCGGAAAGCGAACAGGCCGCGCGGGCGTTCATGGAGTCCGACCCGGCCGTCGTCGCGGGCGTCATGACCGCGACGCTACATCCCTACTCGATCGCGTTGCACCGCAAGTGACGCTGCAAGAGGAGCTGGCTTCGTTCTACCAGCGCAGCGGGTTCGGCGACGTCGTTGGCGCCAGGACGCTCACGGTCCCGGTCTACACGGGATGCATGCTCGTGCCGCTGCCGAACATCGAAACCCGGCGCCGCTTCCTCAAGTACCACGATCTGCATCATCTCGTGACCGGCTACAGCGTGGGCCGGATCGGCGAAGGCGAGGTCAGCGCGTGGGAGCTCGGCACCGGCTCTGCGTTCGTGTCGCCGGTGCTGGGCGTGATGAACCTGATCGCGCTGTCGACCGGGCTGGTGCTCGAGCCCGTGCGCATGTGGCGCGCGTTTCGCCGCGGCTGCGCGAGTCGCAATCTGTATCCGGCGGCAACCCGTTCGGAGGTCGATCGCGGGAGATGGGCCGACGTCGGGGCGCTCCGCGGCGCGCTTCTCGAGCGGCGTTCCGGGGGTCTGCTCGCGGTCCGCGCGGTCGAATTCGCCGCCTACTCGTCGATCGCAATGCTGATCCACGCAGCGATCGCGGTTCCCGCGCTGATCGCGCGCTTCGTCACCGACCTCACGTTGGGATACACGTTCTTCCAGGCGGTGAAGCCGAAGAAGCGCGCCGATCTGTACTGAAGCCGCGAAGCGAGATGAGGATCGAGCTGGTGATCTTCGACTGCGACGGCGTTCTGGTCGACTCCGAGCCGATCATGAATCGCGTCCTCGCGGAGCAGTTGCAAGAGATCGGCGTTGTGCTGCCGCTGTCCGAGGTGATGCGCAGATTCGTCGGAAAGACGCGCGACCAGTGTCTGGCTTTGGCGGCGGAGATCAGAGGCTCCGAGCTACCGCGCCGATTTGGCGCGGAGTGGGATGCCGCGGCCTTCGACGCGCTGCGAAAAGAAGCGAGGCCGGTGGCGGGGGTGCCCGAGGTGCTGCGGGACCTGGCGATTCCGTACTGCGTCGCGTCCAACGGCATGCCGGACCGGGTGCGAGTCACGCTGGATTCGGCCGGCTTGCTGTGTTACTTCGAGGGCCGCATCTTTACCTCTTCCGAGGTGGCCAAGCCGAAGCCCGCGCCCGACCTGTTCCTGCATGCGGCGGCATCGATGGAGGCGGCGCCTGCCGCGTGCGTCGTCATCGAAGATACTCCGACCGGCGTCAAGGCCGCGCGCGCCGCGGGAATGCAAGTGTTGGGCTACATTGGCGGCTCTGCATCGGAGGCAGCCGTGCTGGAACGGAATGGCGCAGTGGTTTTCGACGACATGAGCAGGCTTCCCGGGCTTTTGCAGCAGCACGAGCAAAGGAGCGACATCCCATGAGTACACAGCCGTATTCGATTCATACCGACGTCAAGTTTCCCCCGCTGCACCTGATCGACGTCCGCAGGCTGCAGCAGGACACGAAAGAGCAGTGGTCCAACCAGACGCTGTGCGAAGTCAACGACGCAGTCGTCCGCCTGGGCGTCCTGCAGGGCGAATTCCACTGGCACAAGCACGACAACGACGACGAATTCTTCTATGTCGTCGAAGGAAGGTTCGTCATCGACCTGGAGGGGCGATCGGTCGAGCTCGAACCACAGCAGGGGTTCACCGTCCCTAAGGGCGTACTGCATCGCACGCGCGCGCCGGTACGGTCGGTGGTGCTGATGATCGAGAACAAGAGCGTGGTGCCGACCGGTGATTAGGAAATGAGGGAGCTGCTCGAAGAGTCCTTTCGCGCCGCGGTCGCGGCGGCGAACCCGCTGCAGATCGTGCCGGCCCATCTGCCGCCGCCGACCGGCGGACGGACGTTCATCGCGGGCGCCGGCAAGGCCGCCGCGACGATGGCGCTCGCGGTCGAGAAGCACTGGCCCGCGGATGCGCCGCTCGAAGGCATTGCGCTGACGCGCTACGGGCACGGCCTGCCGACGTCGCGGATCCGCGTGATCGAAGCGTCGCATCCGGTCCCGGACGAGGCCGGCGAAAAGGCCGCGCGCGAGATCCTCGAAGGCGTGCGCGCGCTGGGACCCGGCGATCGCCTGCTGGCGCTCGTCTCCGGCGGCGGCTCGGCGCTGCTCTCGCTTCCGGCCGATGGCGTGCCGATGGTCGACCTGAAGAACGTCACTTCGCAGCTGTTGCGCAGCGGGGCCGCGATCCAGGAGATCAACACGGTGCGCAAGCACCTGTCGGCGATCCAGGGCGGGCAGCTCGCGGTCGCCTGCCGCGCACCGGTGCTGGCGCTGATCGTCTCGGACGTCACCGGCGACGATCCGACCCACGTCGCGTCCGGACCCTGCTCGCCGGACCCGACGACCTACGCCGAGTCGCTCGCGGTGCTGGCGAAATATTCGATCGAGGCGCCGCTCTCCGTGCGCTGGCGCCTCGAGTCGGGCGCCGAGGGGCGCACCGCGGAGACGCCGAAGCCGGGCGATCCGGCCTTGAGCCACGTCGAGACGCGCGTGATCGGTACCGCGCACCGCTCGCTTGAAGCCGCGGCAAAGCGGCTGCGCAACGGCGGCGTGACGGCGGTGGTCCTCAGCGATTCGATCACCGGCGAAGCCGCCGAGGTGGCGAAGGTGATGGCTGCGCTCGCGCGGGAGGTGCGCACGCATGGCTCTCCATGGCGGCCGCGCGTCGCGCTCCTCTCCGGTGGCGAGTGTACGGTCACTGTCCGTGCCGAACGCGGGCGCGGCGGCCGTTGCGCCGAGTTCCTGCTCGCGCTTGCGATCGAGCTCGAGGGCGTCGAGAACGTCTGGGCGATCGCCGCCGACACCGACGGCATTGACGGCACCGAGGACAACGCGGGTGCGATCCTCACGCCCGACACGCTGGCGCGCGCGCGCGCGTCGGGACTCGATCCAAGGCAGAAGCTGGCGACAAACGACAGCTACGGATTCTTCTCGACGCTCGGGGACCTCGTGGTCACGGGCCCGACACGCACCAACGTCAACGACTACCGGGCGATCCTAATCGCGTAGCCGACGCGCAGGCCGAGCGTGCGAGCGGCGCTGCCGCGCGGCAGCGCGAGCTCAACCAACCCCAGGCTGTTTTCGTACCAGAACGCGCCACGCGCCTCCTCGAATGTGCGCGCATGGCGCAGACCGCGCGTTCCTGCGCGCAGCACCGCAACTCGAGGGAGCGTCTTCGCGCGAATTCCGGTCATGCAGTTGCCGTAGTGGTCAACATAGATCACCTGCGCAAGATCGCCCGCATCGAGCAGCACATCCGGCGCGCGCTTCGATTGGAGCCATTCTTTCGGCAGGCGCTTCGCCGCCAGCGCTGCGGCCACCGGCGCAAACAGGTCGCGGCCGTGAAACGAACGGGTGAGACGCTGCGGTTTCCAGACGAAGCGGAAGCATTTTCTGCGGCGAGCACGCTGCCACAGCACCGAGAGCAGCCCGTTATCCGGGCCGACGAACGTACGGCCGTCGGCGCGGACGACGATCGCGTCCCGCTTGCCGCCCACTCCAGGGTCCACCACGGTCAGAAAGATGCTGCCGCGCGGATATTCGGTCGCCAGTGCGGCAAGCAGATGCGCCGCCGGCTCGATGCCGAAGTCCGGCGCATCGTGAAGCCCATCCACAACTGGTACGCGGGGCGCGAGCGCGCCGAGAACTCCCCTGACCTGTCCGACGTAGAGGTCGTGCGACCCGAAGTCGGTGAACAGGACGATCAGGCGGCTTTTTTCGCCTCGGGCTTCTTCGCAGGCTCGACGGTCTCCTGCGGGTTGTCCATCAGCGTGACGAGCGCGAGCGGCGCGTTGTCGCCCTTCCTGAAGCCTTTCTTCAGGATGCGCAGATAGCCGCCGTTGCGCTTGGCGTAGCGCGGCGCGAGCTCCGAAAAGAGCTTGCTCACCGTGGCGCGATCACGCAGCCGGTTGAATGCGAGCCGCCGGTTGGCGAGCGAGGGCGACTTGCCGATCGTGATCAGCGGCTCGACGACGCGCCGCAGCTCTTTTGCCTTCGGCAGCGTCGTCGTGATGGTCTCGTGCCGCAGCAGCGACACCGCCATGTTGCGGAACATCGCGAGGCGGTGGCTCGTGGTGCGGTTGAGCTTGCGCAGGCCGTGACCGTGACGCATCGTCGTCCCTCCCCTTATGCCCGGTGGTGTTCCAGCCCTGCCGGCGGCCAGTTTTCCAGGCGCATGCCGAGCGTCAGACCGCGCGACGCGAGCACTTCCTTGATCTCGTTCAGCGACTTGCGCCCCAGGTTCGGCGTCTTCAGCAGTTCCGTCTCGGTGCGCTGGATCAGGTCGCCGATGTAGTAGATGTTCTCGGCCTTGAGGCAGTTCGCCGAGCGCACCGTGAGCTCGAGGTCGTCGACGGGGCGCAGCAGGATCGGGTCGACGGCGAGCGCCTTTTTCTCCTCGGTCGGCAGCGCCGTGCCCTCGAGCTGGGCAAACACCGAGAGCTGGTCGACGAGGATGCGCGCCGCGTAGCGCACGGCCTCCTCGGGCTCGATCGCGCCGTTGGTCTCGATGTCCAGGATCAGCTTGTCCAGGTCGGTGCGCTGCTCTACGCGCGCGGAATCCACGGCGTACGACACGCGGCGCACCGGGCTGAACGATGCGTCCATGATCACGCGGCCGATGCTCTTCGTCTCCTCGGGCAGGTAGCGGATGTTGCCGGGTACGTAGCCCCGGCCGGACTCGATCTTGATCTGCATGTCGAGCTTTCCGCCCGCCGAAAGGTGCGCGATCACGTGCTCGGGGTTGACGATCTCGACGTCGTGCGCCGGCTCGATGTCGGCGGCCGTCACCGGACCATCGCCTTTCTTGCTCAGCGTCAGGATTGCTTCCTGGCGGTTATGCAGACGGAATACGACACCCTTCAGGTTCAGCAGGATGTCGACGACGTCCTCGCGCACGCCGTCGAGCGTCGAATACTCGTGCACCACGCCGGCGATCTGCACCTCGGTCGGGGCGTACCCCGGCATCGAGGAGAGCAGCACGCGCCGCAGCGCATTGCCGAGCGTGTGTCCGTAGCCGCGCTCGAACGGCTCCATCGTCACCTTCGCGTGCGACGGCGACAGGTTCTGCACGTCCACGATGCGCGGTTTGAGAAATCCGGTCAATGCCATATGTGCTTGTCCTCTTTACTTCGAATACAACTCGATGATCATGCTTTCGTTCAGCGTCGACGGCAGCTCGCTGCGCGCGGGCAGCGCCTTGAACGTTCCCTTGAGTGCCTTTGCGTCCACCTCGACCCATTCCGGGAAGCCGCGTCCTTCGGTGGCCTCGGACGAGGCCTTGAGGCGCAGCTGCGTCTTGGCCTTTTCCGCCACCTCGATCACGTCGCCGGGACGCACCTGGAACGACGGGATGTTGACGCGCTTGCCGTTCACCAGGATGCCGTTGTGGCGCACCACCTGGCGCGCCTCGGAGCGCGAGATTCCGAACCCCATCCGGTACGCGACGTTGTCGAGACGCGTCTCGAGCAGCTGCAGCAGCCGCTCGCCGGTCACGCCCTTGGAGCGGGCCGCCTCGAAATACGTCTTGCGGAATTGCCGCTCGAGAACGCCGTAGATGCGGCGGGTCTTCTGCTTCTCACGCAGCTGCTTGCCGTAGTCCGACATCCGCGAGCCGGATTTCTGCCCGTGCTGGCCCGGCGGGTAGCCGCGGCGCTCGATCGCGCAGCGATCGGTGTAGCACTTCTCGCCCTTGAGGAAGAGCTTCTCGCCTTCCCTGCGGCACTGGCGGCACTTTGCATCCAAGTTTCGAGCCATGAATTCTCCTCGACGTCCCGGTCAGACGCGCCGGCGTTTCGGCGGGCGGCAGCCGTTGTGCGGCACCGGCGTTACATCCGCAATCGATCCGATCTTGAGGCCGATCGCGTTCAACGAGCGCACGGCCGACTCGCGTCCCGGGCCAGGGCCCGAAATGCGTACCTCGATGTTCTTGACCCCGCATTCCTGCGCCGCACGGCCCGCGCGCTCGGCGGCCACCTGCGCCGCAAACGGCGTCGATTTTCTCGATCCCTTGAATCCCGCGTTCCCCGAAGTCGACCACGACAGCGTGTTGCCCTGCCGGTCGGTGATCGTGATGATCGTGTTGTTGAACGAGGCGTGAATGTGGGCAATGCCCTCGGCGACGTTCTTCTTGACCTTCTTGCGCGCGCGCGCGCCCGAAGCCTGCTGCAGTTGCTGCTGGGTTGGTGCGCCTCTGCTTGCCATGCGGATCCTTTACTTAAGCTCTTTCCGACGTTCGCGGTGCAGCGCAGGTTTTATCTGCGCTGCAGCGCATCGTGTATTTCCTAAACCTTCCCGGCTGGCGCGATCAGCTTGATCGCGGCCTTGCGCGGGCCCTTGCGCGTGCGGGCATTGGTGCGAGTGCGCTGTCCGCGCACCGGAAGTCCCTTGCGATGGCGCACGCCGCGATAGCAACCCAAGTCCATCAGGCGCTTGATCGACATCGACACTTCGCGACGCAGGTCGCCCTCGACCGCGATCTTGGCCACCGTCTCGCGCAGCCGCTCCATCTCCGCGTCGGAGAGGTCCTTGATCTTGCGCGACTTCTCTACGCCTGCAGCAGCGCAAATCGCCTCGGCGCGCGCGCGGCCGATGCCGTAGATCGAAGTCAGCGCGATACCGGCGTGCTGGTGGTTCGGGATGTTGATCCCAGCAATTCGAGCCATGGAGTCCCCGTTTGACCGCGAAAACCTGAAATTATATCTGTCCGTTCAAGCTCTTAGCAAGCTCTTTGGAGCCCCGCGATCATCCCTGCCGCTGCTTGTGGCGCGGGTCCGGGCAAATGACCCGCACCACGCCCTTGCGGCGGATGATCTTGCACTTGCGGCAGATTCTCTTTACCGATGCCATCACTTTCATCGTTGCACCCTCCGCGACGCGAGCGCCGCCGTCTGATTGCGTTTTCCAGCTCTACCCTCAACGGGCCGGCAATCCGCCTTTGAAGTTCGCCTTGCGCAGCAAGCTCTCGTACTGATGCGTCATGATGTACGCCTGCACCTGCGCCATGAAATCCATCGTCACCACGACGATGATCAGCAGCGACGTGCCGCCGAAGTAGAACGGCACGTTCCATCGCAGGATCAGGAATTCGGGCAGCAGGCAGACCAACGTCACGTACACCGCGCCGGCCAGCGTCAGCCGCAGCAGGATTTTTTCCAGATAGCGCGCAGTCTGGTCTCCGGGTCGAATGCCGGGAACGAAGGCGCCCGACTTCTTCAGGTTGTCCGCGGTTTCCTTCGGGTTGTACTGCAGTGCGGTGTAGAAGAAGCAGAAGAACACGATCAACGCCGCGTACATCAGCACGTAGATCGGCTGGCCGGGCGAGAGCGTTCCGGCCAGGTCACGGAGCCAGATCCAGCCCTCCTGCGTGCCGAACCAGCCGAGGATAGTGGCCGGAAAGAGAATCAGCGACGAGGCGAAGATCGGCGGGATCACGCCCGACATGTTGAGCTTGAACGGCAGGTGCGAGCTCTGCCCGCCGTAGACGCGATTACCTACCTGGCGCTTCGCGTAGTTGACGAGGATCTTGCGCTGTCCGCGCTCGACGAAGCACACCGCAGCGGTGACTACGAGCACGGAGGCTGCGATCAGCAACGAGGTCAGCGGGTGCATCGCGCCGGTGCGCACCAGTTCGAGCGTCCCGGCGATCGCGTTCGGCAGGCCGGCGGCGATCCCGGCAAAGATGATGATCGAGATCCCGTTGCCGAGACCGCGCTCGGTGATCTGCTCGCCGAGCCACATCAGGAACATCGTCCCGGTGACGAGCGTCGTCACCGTGGTGATGCGGAACAGCAGGCCGGGGTCGAGCACCAGGCCCGGCTGGCTCTCGAGCGCGATCGAGATTCCAGTCGCCTGGAACAGCGCGAGGAACACGGTTCCGTAGCGCGTGTACTGCGTGATCTTGCGGCGCCCGGACTCGCCCTCCTTGCGCAGCTGCTCGAGCGTCGGGCTCACCGCGGTCATCAATTGCATGATGATCGACGCCGAGATGTACGGCATGATCCCCAGCGCGAAGATCGTGAAGCGCGACAGCGCGCCGCCCGAAAACATGTTGAACATGCCGAAGATGCTGCCGCCCTTGTCGCGGAAGAAGTCCGCGAGCACGTTCGGGTCGATTCCGGGGACCGGGATGTGCGCGCCGACGCGGAACACAAAGAGCGCGCCGAGCAGGAACAGCAGCCGCCGCTTCAGGTCACCGTAGCGCCCGGTCTTTCCGACGTTGGGAAGAGTCGTAGCCAAGTCGCTTTACGCCTTCGGCGCCGCGGTCTTGCGCTGCGCGTATTTAGCCTTCTCGGGCGCCGGCTCGACTGTTCCGCCTGCCGCTTCGATGGCCCCCTGTGCACCCTTGCTCGCCTTGATCCCTTTGAGCACGAGCTTGCGGGTCAGCTTTCCCGACAGGATGACTTTGGCGACGAGCGTTCGCCCGGGCACTACCCCCTCCGCCTTGAGCGCCGCGAGATCGATTTCCTCGGCCTTCATCCGCTCGAGCGACGACAGGCGCACTTCAGCATAGGTGTCGCGCATCATCGAGACGAACCCGCGCTTCGGCAGCCTGCGGTGCAGCGGCATCTGCCCGCCTTCGAAGCCCACCTTGTGATAGCCGCCCGCGCGGGCGCGCTGACCCTTGTGACCCAGGCCCGCGGTCTTTCCCCAGCCCGAGCCGATCCCGCGACCGACGCGATGGCGCGTGTGCTTTGCACCCGGCGCCGGCTTGATCGAATTCAGTCGCATATCGTTCACCCTTCCACGCGCACCAGGTAGTAGACCTTGTCGATCATGCCGCGCACCGCGGGCGTATCCGCGAGCTCGACAGTCTGGCGAATCCGCTTCAAGCCCAGGCCGCGCACGGTCTCGCGATGGCTGCGCTTGCATCCCGCGAGCCCCTTGACCAGCATCACCTTGATCGTCTTGTCGGCCATGGATTGCGTTCCTCAGTGAGCGAGAATCTCGTCCACCGACTTGCCGCGCTTGGCGGCGATCTCGGCGGGCGTGTTCATCGATTTCAGTCCCTGCAGAGTCGCCCGCACCACGTTGTAGGGATTGGTCGAGCCGAAGCACTTGGCAAGCACGTTCGTCACGCCCATCACCTCGAATACCGCGCGCATCGGACCGCCGGCGATGATCCCGGTGCCCTCGGATGCGGGTTGCATCAGCACCACGGCTGCGCCGTGGCGGCCGGTCACCGTGTGGTGCAGCGTCCCGTTCTTCAGGCTCACCTTGAACATCCCGCGGCGCGCCTCCTCCATTGCCTTTTGCACCGACACCGGCACCTCGCGCGCCTTGCCCTTGCCCATGCCGACGCGGCCGTCGCCGTCCCCCACCACGACCAGCGCGGCGAAGCCGAGCACGCGCCCGCCCTTCACGACCTTCGTGACGCGATTGACTGCGACCATCTTCTCGCGCAATCCGTCGCTGCGCTCCTCGGACTGCTGCACCCTTCTTGCCTGCATCTTCGCCATTAGGTATGTCCTTCGCTTCGATCCGTTGCGCTAGAACTTCAGCCCGCCCGCCCGCGCAGCTTCGGCAAGCACCTTCACCCGGCCCTGATAGCGGTAGCCGGCGCGGTCGAAGGCGACCTTCTCGATTCCGGCGGCCTTCGCCTTCTCGGCGATCCGCTTGCCGACGGCTTCCGCGGCGCCGCGATTGGCCCCGTTCTTCAGGCCTGCGCGCACTTCCTTCTCCAGCGTCGAAGCGCTCGCCAGCACGCGATCGCCGCGCGCCGTCGTGATCTGCGCGTAAATGTGGCTGTTGGTGCGATGGACCGTGAGCCGGATCGCATCCTGCTGCTGGATCCGGATCCTGGTCTGGCGCGCCCGGCGCAACCGCTGGGCCTTGGTGTCGAGCATGACCGGGTTCTCCGCTATTTCTTCTTCGTCTCTTTCAAGACGATCGTTTCGTTCGCGTAGCGCACGCCCTTGCCCTTATAGGGCTCGGGCGACTTGTAATCGCGGATCTTGGCCGCCGTAAGGCCGACCAGCTGCTTGTCGATCCCGCTGATCACGATTTCGGTCTGGGTCGGCGTCACGACTTTGACCCCCTTCGGCATCAGGTGCACCACCGGATGCGAGAAACCCAGCGACAGGTTCAGCTTGTCGCCCTGCGCCTGCGCGCGATAGCCGACCCCGACCAGCTGCAGCTTGCGCTCGAAGCCGCTCGTGACGCCCGCCACCATGTTGGCAATGTGCGCACGCATCGTCCCGGACATGGCGACCGCGTGGCGCGAATTGCCGAGCGCCTTGCACTTGAGGTGATCGCCGTCCTTTTCGACGGCCACGTTGGGGTCGAGCGAGCGCACGATCGCGCCCAGCGGCCCCTTCACCTGGATTTTCTCCGCGTCGATGCTGACGTCCACGCCCTTGGGCAAGGCGACCGGATTCCTGGCGATGCGCGACATGTCCGTCTCCTCAGGCCACGATGCAGAGCACTTCGCCGCCGACGCCGCTGGCGCGCGCCTTGCGGTCGGTCATCACGCCGTGCGACGTCGACAGGATCGCGATCCCGAGACCGTTCATGATGCGCGGGATGTCGTGTCGGCCCTTGTACACGCGCAGGCCCGGGCTCGAGACGCGCTCGATCCGCTCGATCACAGGCCGCCCGGCGTAGTACTTCAGGCCGATGCGCAGCTCCTGCATCGTGCCGTCCTCGTGCACGGCGAAGTCCTCGATGTAGCCCTCGTCCTTGAGGACGCTGGCAATCGCCGCCTTGAGCTTGGAGGCCGGCATCTTCACTTCGATCTGCCCGACCATCTGCGCGTTGCGGATGCGGGTCAGCATGTCGGCGATCGGATCGGTCATCCCCATGCGCGTCTCCTTACCAGCTCGCCTTGATCACGCCCGGCACCTCGCCGCGCATCGCAAGCTCGCGCAGCTTCGTCCGGCCGAGGCCGAACTTGCGAAACACGCCGCGCGGCCGGCCGGTGAGCGAGCAGCGGTTGCGCAGCCGCACGGGCGAGGCGTCGCGCGGCAGCTTCTGCAGCTTTTCGCGCGCCGCTTCCTTGTCTTCGTCCGAGACGCGCGGGCTCTGCAGCAGCTCGAGCAGCGTCTGCCGCCGTGCCTTGAACTTGTCGACCGTCTTGCGTCGTTTCTGCTGCCGGAGCTTCACTGCGAGTTTCGCCATATCCGATCCTTCAGTGCTTGAATGGAAAACGGAACGCCGCGAGCAACGCGCGCGCTTCGTCGTCGGTTTTCGCCGTGGTGATGATCGCCACGTTCATTCCGCGCAGCGCGTCGATCTTGTCGTACTCGATCTCGGGAAAGATGATCTGCTCCTTGATCCCCAGGCTGTAGTTGCCGCGACCGTCGAATGCGCGGCTCGACACGCCGCGGAAATCGCGGATCCGCGGGATCGCGATGTTCACCAGACGGTCGAGGAACTCGTACATGCGCGCGCCGCGCAGCGTCACCATGCAGCCGACCGGAAAGCCGGCGCGCACCTTGAAATTCGCGATCGACTTGCGCGCGTTGGTGACGACCGGCTTCTGGCCCGCGATCCGCGCCATGTCGGCCACGGCGTTGTCGAGGATCTTCTTGTCGGTGGTCGTCTCACCCACGCCCATGTTGAGCGTGATCTTCTTGACGCGCGGCACCTGCATCACGGTCTTGTAGCCGAACTTCTTCATCAGATCGGGAACCACCGTCTCGCGGTAGTAGGTGCGCAGGCGCGGCGGCGGCGGCGGTACCGAGGGCGCCTCCTCGCGCGCCGGCTTCGGCGCGGGCGCACCCTTGGCCTGCGCCTGTTGCTTCTTCGGCTGCGGCTGGTTGCCGGGCGGCGGGCCCTTCTTTTGCTGCTGCGGTGCGTTCTTTTCCTTTTCCTTGGCCATCGCGCCCCCTTACACGTCCACCTGATCGCCGTTCGAGCGGAATACGCGCACCTTGCGGCCGTCGGACAGCAGCTTGAACGCGACGCGGTCCGCCTTCTGCGTCGCCGGATTGAAAAGCGCGACGTTCGAGACGTGGATCGGCATGTCCTTGTCGACGACGCCGCCCGTCTGGCCCTTCATCGGGTTGGGGCGCTGGTGCTTCTTCACCCGGTTGATGCCCTCTACGACGACGTGTTCGACGCCCGTGCGCCGCAGCACGGTGCCGCGCTTGCCCTTGTCGCGGCCGGCGATCACGACGATTTCGTCTCCTTTGCGGATTCTCTGCATGGCGGATTCCTTCAGAGCACTTCCGGCGCGAGCGACACGATCTTCATGAAGCGCTCGGTGCGCAGCTCGCGCGTCACCGGGCCGAAGATGCGGGTGCCGATCGGCTCGAGCTTCGGGGTCAGCAGCACCACCGCGTTGGAATCGAAGCGGACCAGCGAGCCGTCGGCTCGACGCACGCCTTTCGCGGTGCGCACCACCACGGCGTCGTACACCTCGCCCTTCTTCACACGGCCGCGCGGCGCCGCGTCCTTGATGCTGACCTTGATCACATCGCCGATCGAGGCGTAGCGGCGCTTCGAGCCGCCGAGCACCTTGATGCACATCACGGCGCGCGCACCGGTATTGTCGGCGACGTCGAGAATCGACTGCATCTGGATCATTGTGCTTCTCCATCCAACTTGCCCGCTGCGCGCATCGGGCAGTTTTGGACCCCGTCCGGGGCGAAAAAGACGCGAATTCTAGTCCGGCCGCACTGCGGCTGGCAAGGCTTGCGTCACACTTCCTTCGACTTCTGGATCAATCTCGTCACCGTCCACGACTTGGTCTTCGAGATCGGCCGGCACTCCGCGATCTCGACCAGGTCGCCGTTCTTGTATTCGCCGGACGGCACGTGGGCATGGTATTTCCTCGAACGCGTCAGGGTCTTGCCCATCAGCGTGTCCTTCACCCGGCGCTCGATCAGCACCGTCACGGTTTTCTGCATGCGGTCGCTCACCACGCGCCCGACGAGCGTGCGCTGGTTTTTCTGGGTGGGCGTCGCGGGTGGCGTCGCGGCTGGCTGCGGCTCGCTCATTTTCCTGCCTTCTCCCTCAGCACCGTGCGCACGCGCGCGATGTCCTTGCGCAGCTTGCGTTTCTGGCTGGTGTTGGACAACTGTTGCGTGGCAAGTTGCATGCGCAGACCGAACTGCGCCTTCAGCAGCTCGTTCAGCTCCTTCGTCAGCTCGTCTGGCGTCTTGGCGCGAAGTTCACTCGGCTTCATCGGCTATCCCAGCATGCGGTGCACGAGCACGGTACGGATCGGCAGCTTCGCGGCAGCGAGCGCAAACGCATGCTTCGCGACGGCCGCGTCGACTCCATCCATCTCGTAGATGATCTTTCCGGGCTGGATCTCGGCGACGAAATACTCCGGGTTGCCCTTGCCGTTGCCCATGCGGACCTCGGCAGGCTTCGTCGAGACCGGCTTGTCCGGGAATACGCGGATCCAGATGCGTCCGCCGCGCTTGATGGAGCGCGACAGCGCGCGCCGCGCGGCTTCGATCTGACGCGCGGTAAGGCGCCCGCGTCCGATCGCCTTGAGCCCGTATTCGCCGAACGAGACCTTGGCGCCTCGCGTGGCGACGCCGGTGTTACGCCCCTTCTGCTGCTTTCGGTACTTGGTGCGCGCAGGTTGCAGCATCGTCTACTCCTTTTTGTCCTCGCCGTCGCCGGCGGGCGCGGCAGGTGCTGCCG
>Ga0075429_100000224_pt1 | contig 38311 bp, 40 predicted proteins | sample RhiMetdeltSRZDD3_FD_75295 | JGI IMG/M metagenome (GOLD analysis project Ga0075429, IMG submission 75295) | Populus rhizosphere microbial communities from Tennessee, USA - Rhizosphere MetaG P. deltoides SRZDD3 | ecosystem: Host-associated > Plants > Roots > Rhizosphere > Soil | place: USA...
AGGCGCAGGCGCGGGTGGTGCAGCTGCTCGATGCGGCCGTGCGACAGGTGGCCGACGCGCCGCGCACGCCAGCGCGGGTGTGACCGCGTCCCTCCTCCCTGTCCCTCCCTGTCCCTCCCGGGTCCTCCTCGCACCGATCAAAGGACCACTGGAAAATTGCGTCAGCAGTTTTTCAGTGCCTCCTAGAACAACGCCATGCTCAGCTTGCGCCGGTACTGGTCCACCACCGGATCCCCCGACGCCGCCGCCACCTTCCCCGCCACCTCGAGCGTGCCCTTCGGCGCCGACGCCGCTTCCGCGCGCGCCGGCGCGGCCTTGCTCATCAGCTCGAGGATCGCCACGTAGGTCTTGCGCGCGAGCTCGTCGTTCCAGGCCTTGTCGCGCATGATGATCTCGATCAGCTCGTCCATCGCCTGCGTGAAGCGCTGCGCCGCGAAGTGCGTCTGGGCCAGCTCGAAGCGCGCGTCGAAGTCGCGCCGGTTGGCCGCGATGGCCGCCGCCAGCGCCTGCGGCGCTCGCGCGTGGGCCGCCTTCTCGCAGGCCGCGAGCCAGTGGCCCGCGGCGGCCAGGCGGGCGTCGAGCAGCACCTTGCCCTTGGCGGGCTCGAACGCCAGGCGCGCGTCCTCCACGCGGCCCGCGGCCAGCAGGGCGCGCACGTACTCGTAGCGCGCGCTCTCGTTGGCCGGGTCGATGGCCACGGCCTCCTGCAGGCGCTCGAGCGCCTGCCCCGTGTCGCCGGCGGCCATCATCTCGTCGGCCGAGCGGATCTCCTCGCCGGCGGCCACCTCCTCGGCGCTCGGCACGTGCTTGTCGAGGAAAGTGCGCACCTCGGACTCGGGCAGCGCGCCGACGAAGCCGTCCACCGGCTGCCCGCCCTTGAACAGCACGCAGAAGGGGATGCTGCGCACGCCGAACATCTGCGAGAGCTGGCCGGCGATCTCGGGCTGATCGTCGGAGTTGAGCTTGGCCAGCTTGAAGCGCCCGGCGTACGACACCTCGAGCTTCTCGAGCAACGGGCCGAGGGCCTTGCACGGCCCGCACCACGGCGCCCAGATGTCGAGCAGCACCGGCTGCTGCAGCGAGGCATGGATGAGGTCGGCTTCGAAGTTCTGGAGCGTGATGTCGGTCATCGGCGTCGGGTGGAAGGTGCGGGCGGCACGCGCAGTCGTGACGCCTACAATCCGCGGTTCTTCAAGCATCGGAGCGAGCCTTGAGCAGCGCCCCTGTCGTGGTGGGAGTGGTGATGGGGTCCAGCAGCGACTGGGAGACCCTGCGCGCGGCGACCGAGATTCTCGCCGACTTCGCGATCCCTTTCGAAGCCCGCGTGGTCTCCGCCCACCGCATGCCCGACGACATGTTCGCCTATGCCGAGGCGGCCGCCGGCCGCGGCCTGAGGGCCATCATCGCCGGCGCCGGCGGCGCGGCGCACCTGCCCGGCATGCTGGCCGCCAAGACGACCGTGCCGGTGCTCGGCGTGCCGGTGGCGAGCCGGCACCTGCAGGGCGTGGACTCGCTGCATTCGATCGTGCAGATGCCCAAGGGCATCCCCGTGGCCACCTTCGCCATCGGCGCCTCGGGCGCCGCCAATGCGGCGCTGTTCGCCGTCGCGATGCTGGCCGGCGACGACGCCGCGCTGCGCGCGCGACTCGAGGGCTACCGCGCGCGCCAGACCGAGGCGGCGCGCGCCATGACCGCCGAGCTGAAGTGAGCCGCCGGGCCGCGCCGAGGCGAACTCCGCGGGCCGGCAGGCCGGAGGTTGCCCGATGACCCGCCCCGCGACCGCGCTGCCGCGCCCGGTCTTCATCGAGCCCGGCGCCACGCTGGGCGTCATGGGCGGCGGCCAGCTCGGGCGCATGTTCGTGCACGCCGCGCAGCGCCTGGGCTACTTCACCGCGGTGCTCGACGCGGACCCGGCGAGCCCCGCCGGCCTGGTCGCCCACCACCACGTGCGCACCGACTACCTCGACGACCAGGGCCTGGCGCAGCTCGCCCAGCGCTGCGTCGCCGTGACCACCGAGTTCGAGAACGTGCCGGCTGCCGCGCTGCGCTCGCTCGCCATGCACCGCCCGGTGGCGCCGGGCGCCGACGCGGTGGCCACCTGCCAGGACCGCGCCGCCGAGAAAGCGCACTTCGCCGCGTGCGGCGTGCCCTGCGCCCCGTACGCGGCCATCGAGACCGCCGAGCAGCTCGCGGCCGTGCCGGACGCGCTGCTGCCGGGCATCCTCAAGACCTCGCGCCTCGGCTACGACGGCAAGGGGCAGGTGCGCGTGGCGCAACGCGCGGACCTGCACGCCGCGTGGGCGTCGCTGCAGCGTGCGCCGTGCGTGCTGGAGCAGCGCCTGCCGCTGGCGGTCGAGGCGAGCGTCATCGTGGCGCGCGGCGCGGACGGCGCCGTCGTCCACTTCCCGCTGCAGCAGAACCTGCACTGCGACGGCATCCTCGCGGTCACGCAGGTGCCCGCGCCCGACGTCGCGCCCGACGTCGCGCAGCAGGCCGTCGACGCCGCGCGGCGCATCGCCGAGCGGCTCGGCTACGTCGGCGTGCTGTGCGTCGAGTTCTTCGTGCTCGACGACGGCCGCGTGGTGGCCAACGAGATGGCGCCGCGGCCGCACAACTCCGGCCACTACAGCATCGACGCCTGCGACGTCTCGCAGTTCGAGCTGCAGGTGCGCACGCTCACTGGCGCGCCGCTGGCGCAGCCGCGGCTGCACTCGCCTGCCGTGATGCTCAACCTGCTGGGCGACCTGTGGCTCGCCGGCGGCGACCGCGCGGTCGAGCCGCCGTGGGCCGAGGTGCTCGCGCTGCCGGGGGCGCACCTGCACCTGTACGGCAAGACGAGCGCGCGGCGTGGCCGCAAGATGGGGCACCTGACGTTCACTGCCGCCACGCCGGGCGAGGCGCGCGCCGCCGCGCTGCAGGCGGCCGCCGTGCTCGGCCTGCCGGCGTTCCGGGGCGCGACGCGATGATCCTGGACCCGGCCGACCCCGCCGTCGTGCCGCGCGCCGCCGCGGCGCTCGCCGCCGGCGAGCTCGTCGCCTTCCCCACCGAGACCGTGTACGGCCTCGGCGCGCGCGCCGACGACGACGCCGCGGTGGCGAAGATCTTCCGGGCCAAGGGCCGGCCGGCCGACCATCCGCTGATCGTGCACGTGGCCGACGCCGAGGGCGCGCGCGCGTTCGCGGCGCAGGTGCCTGCGGTGGCGGTGCGGCTGGTGGCGGCGTTCTGGCCGGGACCGCTCACCATCATCGTGCCGCGCGCGGCCGGCATCGGCACCGCGGCGGCGGGCGGGCAGCCGACCATCGGCCTGCGCTGCCCGTCGCACCCCGTGGCGCGCGCGCTGCTGCGCGCGGCCCGCCAGTCGGGTGTCGCGGGCGTCGCCGCGCCGAGCGCGAACCGCTTCGGCCGCATCAGCCCCACCCTCGCGCAGCACGTGGCCGACGAGTTCGGCGGCGTGCTCATGGTGCTCGACGGCGGCGCCTGCCCGGTGGGCATCGAGTCGAGCATCGTCGACTGCACCGGCGGGCGCCCCGTGCTGCTGCGCCCCGGCGTGCTCACGCGCGCGCAGATCGAGGCCGCCGCGGGCGAGCCGCTCGCCGACCCGCACGGCGACGTCCCGCGCGCCCCCGGCACGCTCGAGGCGCACTACGCGCCGCGCGCCACGCTGCGCCTCATGCCCGCGGCGCAGCTGCGCACCGCGCTGCAGGTGCTCGGCACGGCCGCCGCGCCGAAGCTGGCGGTATATTCGAGCCCCCTGCCCGCGGGCACGGGCGCGGGCGTCCTGCATCGCGCGATGCCCGCGCGGGCGGCCGACGCTGCCCGCGAGCTGTTTTCCGTGCTGCGCGCCTTCGACGCCGAAGGCGCGCAGCTCATCTGGGTCGAAGAGCCGCCGCCCACGCCGGAGTGGGAAGGCGTGCGCGATCGGCTGCGCCGCGCCGCGGCGTCGTGATCCTCGGCCCTCCCACCGGATCTGGAGAGACGGATGATGTCGTGGCGTGAAGGTTGGCGGTCGCGCGCGTGGCGCGCGATGGCGGCCGCGATGGCGGCAGGGTTGGCGGCGCTGGTCGCCGCGTGCGGCGGCGGCGACCAGGTCGACCCGTTCAGGGCCGCGCGCGTGGTGGCGTTCGGCGACGAGCACAGCGTGATCACCTCCGCGCGGTTCAAGTACACCGTGAACGTCGTGTCGGCAGCGGCGCCGACGACGCCCGATTGCCTGCAGCACCCGCTGTGGACCCAGCTGCTCGCCGCGCATTACGGGCTGGTGTTCCGCGAGTGCCCCGGCGCCAACGATCCGGCCGCGGTGCGCAGCCGCACCTTCGCCGTGGCGCACACGGGCGTGGCGGAGCTCGCGGCGCAGGTCGACCGGTTCCTCGCCGAAGCCGGGCCGTTCGCGGACAACGACCTCGTGACGGTGTTCACCGGCGGCAACGACATCCGCGCGCTGGCGCAGGCCGCGATCGCCGGCGCCACCTCGGTCGACCAGGCGGTCGCGCAGGCGGAGCAGCTCGGCGCCGACCTCGCGGGGCAGGTCAACCGCGTCGCCAGCCTCGGCGCGAAGGTGCTCGTGTCCACCGTGCCCGACCAGAGCCTCACGCCGGACGGGCGCAGCGACGCCAACCGCGGCGCGGTGCTGCGCCGCCTCACCCAGCGCTTCAACGCGCGCATGCGCACCACGCTGATCAACGACGGCCGCATGATCGGCCTGCTGCTGTTCGACGAGACCGCGCTGGCGATCGCCAACAACCCGAACTTCAACAGCACGGACCCCGCATGCGACGACGCCACGTCCGACGTGGCGGTGCCCGACGACGTGCTCGGCTGCACCTCGCTCACGCTGCGCACGCTGCCGAGCGGCGTCACCGCCGCGATGGACACCTGGCTCTGGGCCGACCGCGTGCGCCTGGCGCCCCTCGGCCATTCCAGCCTGGGCGCGATCGCGGTCACGCGCGCGAACAACAACCCGTTCTGACCGCCCCCGGGGCCGGGGCTGCGCCCAGCCCGCCCCCCGCGCGGGGGTCCAGGAAACCTGGGGCGCTCGGCGCTTCCTCGAGAGGCCCCGCCCCGGCGCCGCGGGAAATGGCCGAGCGGGTTTCCCCCGTCGTGGCGCGACGGGACCCGACCCTATAGTCGTGCGCTGCAAATGCGAACGGTCGTTCGCTTTTTTGTTTCGGCGCCGGCTCGGGCAAGGGGGACGCATGAAGACGATCCGATCGTGGAGCGCAGCGCTGGTCGCCGCGCTCGTGCTCGCCGCGTGCGGCGGCGGCGATGTCGACGTTCCGGGCAGCGTCCCGCCGTCCGGCGCACCCACCGCGCGCGGCAACTTCACCACCGTGGTGTCGTTCGGCGACAGCCTGAGCGACGTCGGCACCTACGCACCCGCCACCTCGCTCGCCGGCAACGGCACCGCGCCCTTCTTCGGCGGCAAGTTCACCACCAACAGCGACACCGCAACGGTGTGGGTGCAGAACGTGGCCGCAACGCTCGGTGTGCCGCTCGCGCCGGCCGAGGTGGGCTTCGGCGCGTCGTCCGTGCGGTGCCCGGTGCTGCCGGCGAACTGCACCGCGTACGGCCAGGGCGGCGCGCGCGTGACCGATCCGAACGGCATCGGCAGGAGCGCCGGCGCGCTCACCGTGCCGGTGTCGACGCAGATCGACAACCACCTGGCGCGCTTCGGCGGCTTCCGGGCGAGCGACCTGATCTTCGTGTTCGCCGGCAGCAACGACGCGCTGATCCAGTTCAGCGCGTTCGCGGCCGCCGTGCAGCAGATCCAGGGCCAGGCCGCGGCCGGGCAGATCAGCACCGACCAGGCCAACGCCCTGGGCTTCGAGGCGCGCACCCGGGCGCAGGGCGCGATGAAGCAGGCGGCGCTCGAGCTGGCCGGGTCCGTGCGCAGCCGCATCCTCTCCAACGGCGGCCAGTACGTCGCCGTGCTCACGCTGCCCGACATCGGCGACACGCCGTTCGGGCTGTCGCTGCCCGCCGGCATCCGGCCCGACCTCACCGACCTGTCGCGCATCTTCAACCTCTGGCTGCGCGAGGGCCTGGCCGGTGCGCCGGTGCAGATCGTCGACACGTTCGCGCTGTTCAAGGACGTGTTCCAGAACCCGCAGCGCTTCGGCATCGCGAACAACACGACGCCGGCGTGCGCCGCGGACCGGATCAGCGCCGTCACCGGCGGGCGCGTCACCGACGGCTCCTCGCTGTTCTGCAACAGCACGCCGGGCGCCCCCTTCAACGGCCTCGCGACCGGCGCGAGCGCCGCCACCTGGTTCTTCGCGGACACGGTGCATCCCACGACGACGGGCCATCGCCTCCTCGGCGAAGCCGTGCTCGCGCAGCTGAGCGCCTTCGGCTGGATCTGACCGCACCAGGAGCCACCACGCATGAACACGATCCTGCCCTGCCTGGCCGCCGCCGCGGCCGCGCTCGTCGCGGGCAGCGCCGCGGCGCAGTCCAACATGGTCAAGCTCGGCGTCTCCCGCTACACCACGCACACGCAGACCAGCGGCATCAGCGGCATCGGGGTGCCGCCGGGCGCCGACGCCGACACCAACGACGCCACCACCGTGATCGTGGTGTACGAGCGCATGCTCACGCCGAACCTCGGCGCGGAGCTCGTGCTCGGCGTGCCGCCGAAGATCGAGGCGCGCGCCACCGGGTCGGTCGCGTTCCTCGGCGACAACGTGCTCTCGGCGCGCAACGCGTCGCCCACGGTGCTGGTGAACTGGCACTTCGGCGCGCCCGGCGACACGTGGCGGCCGTACCTCAGCGCCGGCTTCAACTACACCCGCTTCATCGACATCCAGTCGCGCATCGCGCAGGACGTGCAGATGAAGGACTCGTTCGGCTGGGCGGCGGGCGGGGGCGTCGACTACGCGATCGACGCCCGATGGGGCCTGTTCGCGAGCGTGACGGCCCTGCGCGTGCGCACGAAGCTGGTGGCGACCGGGGCGACGGTGCTGCAGTCCGAGCTCGACTTCCGGCCGGTCACCTATTCCTTCGGCGCCACGTACCGCTTCTGAAGGGCCCCCGGGCCGGGCTGGGCCCAGCCCGAGGTACCCCGCGGCCGGCGCTACGGCGCGGCGGTGCCGCCGTCGTTCGCCGCCCACTGCACCAGCGCCTCGAGCGCCGGCCGGGCGGCCCCGGCGTTCGGGTGGTTCACGATGCCGACCATCACGTAGCGCCGGCCGCTGTGCGAGAGCACGTAGCCGGCGAGCCCGGACACGTCGCGCAGCGAGCCGCTCTTGAGGTGCGCGCGCCCGGGGACGCCCTTGGTGCGCACCATCGTGCCGTCCACCCCGATCAGCGGCAGCGAGCTCACCAGCTCCGGCATCGACGGGCTCGCCCATGCGGCGTGCAGCAGGCGCGCGAGCAGGCCGGCGGTGGTGCGGCCGTGGCGCGACAGGCCGGAGCCGTTGTCGATCACCGTGCCTTGCGCGAGCACGCCGAAGCGCGCGCTCAGCCACTCGTGCAGCACGTCGCGCGCGTGCTCCACCGAGCCGGTGCCGCGCTGCGTGGCGGCGAGCGTGAGGAACAGCTGCTGCGCCATCGCGTTGTTGCTGAACTTGTTGATGTCGCGGATCACCTCGGCGAGCGGGGGCGAGGTGAGCACGAAGCTCGGCGGGGTGGCGGGCGCCGCGCCCTCGCGCACCGTGCCGTGCAGAGTGCCGCCCATCTCGCGCCACAGGCCGCGCAGCAGCCGCTCGTTGTAGCTGCGCGGGTCCACGTACGCGAGGGGCCACTGGCGCTCGCCGCACGCGGCCGCATAGCCGCCCGCGAAGCGCAGCCGCGCCGGGTCGGTGAACTCGCCCTTCAGCGCGCCGCGCCAGTCCTCGCACGGCGCGTCGGTGAGCGGCACCGTGGCGTCCGCCTGCACGCCGGCCAGCGGCGGATCGACCGCGACGGTGGCGATGCCGCGCGCCGGGTCGGGCGTGAAGGTCATCAGCACCGAGCGGTAGTTCATCAGCAGCGCGTCGGCCTGCACGTTGTGCGGCCGCAGCGCCTCGCCGTCGAAGTCGCCGGGGTTCTGCTCGGCGGCCTGGAAGAGACTGCGGTCGATCACGATGTCGCCCCGGATCTCGCGCACGCCGAGCTGCTGGACGCGCCGCAGCATGAGCCACACGCGCTCCATCACGAGCTTCGGGTCGCCGCTGCCGCGGATCGCGAGGTGGCCGTCGAGCACCCCCTCGTTCACGGGGCCCGCGAGCCACACCGGCGTGGTCCAGGTCCACGCCGGGCCGAGCAGCTCGAGCGCGGCATCGGTGGTGACGAGCTTCATGAGCGAGGCCGGGTTCACCGGCCGCTCGGCCTGCCACGACAACCGCGGCGAGGCCGATTGCACGTCCTGCACCACGGCCACCAGCGCCTCGCGCGGCACCTTCGCGCGGTCCAGCGCGGCGAGCACGGCGGGGGGCAGCGCGCGGGTCGCGGCGAGCGCCGGCGCGATGCCGGCCACCAGGAAGACGACGATCAACCAGCGGGTCATGCGCAGCATGAAATCGATGATCTCATGCGTTCGGCGCGAGGAGGCTCTGTCCTAAACTGCGCGAATGACGACGCTGCTGGCATTCGACACGGCGACCGAACGCATGAGCATCGCGCTCGGTGTCGGCGCCACCGTGTGGGAGCACGAGGCGCAGGGCGGCGCGCAGGCGTCGGTCGCGTTGCTGCCCGCCATCGGCGCGCTGCTGGCGCGCGCGGGCGTCACCCTCGCGCAGCTGGACGCCATCGCCTTCGGCCGCGGTCCCGGCGCCTTCACCGGCCTGCGCACCGCCTGCTCGGTGGCGCAGGGGCTGGCGTTCGGCGCCGGCAAGCCCGTGCTGCCGATCGACACGCTGCTCGCCATCGCGGAAGACGCGCGCGACGGTGAGGGCCCGCAGCAGGTGTGGGCCCTCACCGATGCGCGCATGGACGAGATCTACGCGGCGCACTATGCCTTCGCGCACGGCCGGTGGACGACGCTCGTCGCGCCGATGCTCGTGCACCCCGAGGCACTGAACGAACGCTGGCGGGTCGAGCCGCCGCAGGCCGTGGCGGGCAACGCGCTGCAGGCGTTCGCCGGCCGGCTCGCGACCGGCGCCGCGCGCTGCCGGCCCGACGCCGCGCCGCACGCCCGCGCGCTGCTGCCCTTGGCGCGGGCGCTGCACGCGCACGGCGGTGCGGTGGACGCGGCGCTCGCGCTGCCGCTCTACGTGCGCGACAAGGTCGCGCAGACCACCGCCGAACGCGAGGCGGCGCGCACCGCCGCCGCGCGGGTGCATTCATGAGCGCGCACCGCCGCTGCGAAGCGCTCATCCCCGAGCGCGCAGCGCGAAGGGTCGTCTTATGAGCGCGCTGCCGCAGGACGCGCCGCGGCTGCTGCCGATGACGCTGCGCGAGCTCGACGCGGTCGTCGACATCGAGGCATCGGCCTACGACTTCCCCTGGACGCGCGGCAACTTCATCGATTCGCTCGCCGCCGGCTACCTGGCGCGGGTGCTCTGCGACGCGGTCACCGGGCACGTCGTCGGCTACTTCGTGGCGATGAAGGGCGTCGAGGAGATGCACCTGCTCAACATCACGGTGTCGCCCGCCGAGCAGGGCCAGGGGCACGCGCGCCGCCTGCTGGACGAGCTGGTGCGCCTGTGCGCGTCGCTGCACGCGCGCCAGCTCTGGCTCGAGGTGCGCGAAAGCAACCTGCGCGCGCGGGCGCTGTACGTGCGCTACGGCTTCCGCCCGATCGGCGTGCGGCGCGGGTACTACCCGGCGCTGCACGGCCGTCGTGAGGACGCGGCGGTGATGGCGATGAACATCGATGGATAGCAGGCGGCTTGCGATGCTGGAGGAGATGGGGATCCGGGTGTGGGAGGACCGCGCGCGCGCCGTTCCCTTCGGGCCGGGTGACGGCACCCCCCCGCCCCCCGCCCGCCGGGGGGAGGGCGAGGCGTTCGCCTCGCCGGGATCAGCCCCGGGGGTCGATGGACCGGGCGTCGAGGCGACTCCGCCCGGCCGCCCGGAGGTATCGACGGGCGATGCACACGACGTCGCGTCGCTGGGCTGGGACGAGCTGCGCGCCGCCGTCGCCGCCTGCACGGCCTGCAAGCTCGCCACCTCCGGCCGCCGCCAGACCGTCTTCGGCGTCGGCCACCCGAACGCGCACTGGATGATCGTCGGCGAGGCGCCCGGGGAGCAGGAGGACATCCGGGGCGAGCCGTTCGTCGGCAAGTCGGGGCAGCTGCTCGACAACATGCTGAAGGCGCTGGGCCTCGGCCGCCGCGCGGCCGACGGTGCGCCGGCCGATCCCGCGCGGCAGGTCTACATCGCCAATACGCTGAAGTGCCGGCCCCCGGGCAACCGCAACCCGCAGCCCGACGAGCTCGCGCGATGCGAGGCGTTCCTCGTGCGGCAGATCGCGCTCGTGCGCCCGCGCATCATCCTCGCGATGGGCCGCTTCGCCGTGCAGAGCCTGCTGCGCAGCGACGAGCCGATCGGGCGGCTGCGCGGGCGCGTGCATCGCTACGCCGGGGTGCCGCTGGTCGTCACCTACCACCCGGCCTACCTGCTGCGCAACCTGGAGGACAAGGCGCGCGCGTGGGAGGACCTCTGCCTGGCCGCCGAGGCCGCCGAGGCGGCGGGCGCCGCGCTGGCCGCCCGAACGCCATGAACGCGATCGCCTCCACGCTGCCGCCCGCCGCACCCGACCCCGACCCGGCGAACGAACTGGCCATCCTGCTGCGGCTGCTGGCCGACAACGTGCCGGCGCTGATCGCCTACTACGACGCCGAGACGCGGCAGTGCCGCTTCGCCAATCAGCGCTATGCCGAGACCTTCGGCTGGGACACCCGCAGCATCCTGGGGCGCACCACCGAGGAGGTGATCGGCGCCGACGCCGCGCGCCTCATCCAGCCCTACGTCGACCGCGTGCTGAACGAGCGGCTGCCGGCCTCGTACGAGCGCGAGGTCGACACGCGCGAGGGCCGCCGCCACTTCGAGGTGAACCTGCTGCCGCGCGTGCAGGTCGACCGCGCGGTGGGCGTGTTCGTGCTCATCTCCGACATCACGCGCCACCACGTCGCCGAGGCCGCGGTGCGCGAGTCGGAGGAGCGCCTCGCCAAGTTCATGCAGGCGAGCACCGAGGGCATCGTCTTCCACAAGGACGGCATCATCGCGGACGCGAATCCCGCGATGCTGGCGCTCACGGGCTACGCGCTGGGCGAGCTGCTGGGCCGCAGCACGCTGGACTTCGTCGCCCCGGACCAGGTGGCCAAGGTCGCCTCCGTCATCGCCTCGGGCCAGGAGACCGCCTACGAGAGCGTGATCGTCGACCGGCACGGCCAGCGCATCCCGGTGGAGATCGTCGTGCGCACGATGGAACGGCATGGCGAGCAGCTGCGCATGGCGATCGTGCGCGACCAGCGCGACCGCCACGCCGCGCAGGCGCGCATCCATCACCTCGCGCACCACGACACGCTGACGGGCCTGCCGAACCGCAGCGCGTTCATGGAGTACCTCGACCACCTGATGACCGGCGCGCGCGACACCGGCAGCCTCATGGCGCTGCTGTTCATCGACCTGGACCATTTCAAGCGCGTCAACGACTCGCTGGGCCACCTCGTGGGCGACACGCTGCTGCGCACGGCGGCGTCGCGCATCACCTCGTGCCTGCGCGCCACCGACGTCGTGGCGCGCTTCGGCGGCGACGAGTTCATGGTGCTGCTGCCGCAGGTGGCGCACCGCGCCGACGTGGAGCAGGTGGCGCAGAAGGTGCTGCGCGCCATCGAGGCGCCGCTGCATGCCGAGGGGCGGCCGCTGTCGGTGACGGCGTCGGTGGGCATCGCGCTGTTCCCCGACGACGGCGACCGGCCCGACCAGCTCATCAAGCACGCCGACACCGCGATGTACCTCGCCAAGGCGCGCGGCCGCGCGCAGTACCGGTTCTTCGACCCGGCGATGGCGCACACCGCGTACGCCGCGCTGGTGATGGAAGGCGAGCTCGCGCAGGCGCTGGAGCGCGGCGAGTTCGAGCTGTACTTCCAGCCGCAGGTGAGCGCGCGCAACGGCGACATCGTGGGCGCCGAGGCGCTGATCCGCTGGCACCATCCCACGCGCGGCCTGCTGCAGCCGGGCGCGTTCATCCCGGTGGCCGAGCAGCAGCGGCTCATGCTGCCCATCGGGCAGTGGGTGCTGCGCGAGGCGGCGCGGTGCGCGCGCCGCTGGAACGAGACGGGGCTGCGCGTCGCGCCGGTGGCGGTCAACCTCTCCGACATGCAGTTCCAGTCGGGGCAGTTCAACGAGATGGTGGCGCAGGTGCTGCGCGAGGAAGGCGTGGACGGGCGCCTGATCGAGCTGGAGCTCACCGAGCGCATGCTGATGGACGACCTCTCCGACGTCGGCGCCAAGCTGCGCCGGCTGGCCGACCTGGGGATCCGCGTCTCGGTCGACGACTTCGGCACCGGCTATTCGTCGCTGGGCCACCTGAAGCAGCTGCCGATCGACAAGATGAAGATCGACGCGTCCTTCGTGCACGACCTGCCCGGCAACCACGGCTCCATCGCGATCACGCGCGCGATCATCCAGATGGCGCGCAGCCTGGGCATCACCGCGATCGCCGAAGGCGTCGAGACCGAAGCGCAGCGCTCGTTCCTGGCGCTCAACGGCTGCGACGAGTTCCAGGGCATGCTGGTGAGCCCGCCGCTGCCGGCGCAGGCGTTCGAGGCATGGGTGGTGGCGTGGCGCGGCAGGCGCGTGGGGGCGTAGGCTGGCGCGTGGGTGCGTCGTCTCTCCCTGCCCGCGAGCCTCATCCCTCAGGCCATGCCGCCGTTCGTCTTCACCCCTTCTTGACCTTCAGCGGCCGCGTCCACCCGGCCACGACGACCTGCCGTGCCCGTGCCACCGTCAGCTCCCCCGCCGGCGCCTGCTTGCTCACCGTGGACCCCGCCCCGATGGTCGCCCCCGGCCCGATCGTCATCGGCGCGACCAGCACGCAGTTGCTGCCCACGTGCACGTCGGCGCCGATCACCGTGCGGTGCTTGTTGGCGCCGTCGTAGTTGGCCGTGATGCTGCCCGCGCCGTAGTTGACGCGCTCGCCCACGTCCGCGTCGCCCAGGTAGGCGAGGTGGTTGGCCTTCGCGCCCCTGGCGAGCGTGGAGTTCTTCACCTCGACGAAGTTGCCGATGTGCACGTCCTCGCCGAGATCCGCGCCCGGGCGCAGCCGCGCGAACGGCCCGACCAGCGCGCCCGCGCCGATGCGGATGCCGGCCGCCTCGCCGTCCATGTGGGTGAACGGATGGATCACCGCGCGCGGGCCGACGATGGCGTTGCGCAGCACGCAGTTCGCGCCGATGCGCGCGCCGTCGCCGATCTCGACGCGGCCCTCGAACACGCAGTTGACGTCGATCTCGACGTCGCTGCCGCACACGATCTCGCCGCGCACGTCGACGCGCGCCGGGTCGGCCAGGCGCACGCCGGCTTCCATGAGCGCCTCGGCGCGGCCGCGCTGGTAGCGCCGCTCCAGGTCCGCGAGCTGCGCCGGGCTGTTCACGCCGAGCACCTCGGTGTCGGTGCGCGCGTGCGTGGCGCGCACCGGCACGCCGTCGGACACCGCCATCGCGACGACGTCGGTGAGGTAGTACTCCCCCTGCGCGTTGTCGTTGCCGAGGCGCGCGAGCCAGCGCTTCAGCGCGGCGGTGGGCGCGGCCATCATGCCGGTGTAGACCTCGCGGATCGCGCGCTGCGCGTCGGTCGCGTCCTTGTGCTCGACGATGCCGCGCACCGCTTGGCCGTCGCGCACGATGCGGCCGTAGCCGCTCGGGTCCGGCAGCTCGATGGCGAGCAGCGCCAGGCGCTGGCCGCCGCAGTCGTCCACCAGGTGCCGCGCCGTCGCCGCCTCGATGAGCGGGACGTCGCCGTTGAGGATCAGCGTGGTGCCGTCGTCGTGCAGCAGCGGGGCGGCCTGCTGCACCGCGTGGCCCGTGCCGAGCTGCGGCATCTGGCGCACGAAATGCACCCCGGGCGCGGCGTTTGCTGTCTCGACCTCGTCGGCGCCATGTCCGGTGACGACGATGATGCGGTCGGCGCCCAGCGACCCGACCGTGTCGAGCACGTGCTGCAGCAGGCTGCGCCCCGCCAGCCGGTGCAGCACCTTGGGTCGCGCCGACTTCATGCGGGTACCCTTGCCCGCAGCCATGATGACGATGTCCAGAGCCATGCACCGATCCTTGTGGAGAGCCGTGATTATCGGCGCGCTGGCCTTCGCGCTCGGCGCGCTGGGCGGCTGCAGCGCCCTGCGGGTGGGGTATGGACAGGCGCCCCAGCTGGTGCACTGGTGGCTGGACGGCTACCTCGACTTCGACGACAACCAGGCGGTGCGCGTGCGCGAATCCATCCGCGCCTGGTTCCGCTGGCACCGCTCGACCCAGCTCGCCGACTACGCCGTGCTGCTCGCCCGCATGCAGGCCGAGATGGCGGAGCCGGTCTCGCCCGCGCAGGTGTGCCGGCTGTGGGACGAAGTGCTGGCGCGCGCGTCGGGGGCCGCGGACGCGGCCATCCCGCCGCTGGTGGATCTGGCGCGCACCGCCTCGCCGGACCAGCTCGCCCACATGCAGCGCCGCCAGGCGAAGCGCAACGCGGACTACCGCAGCGAGTTCCTGCAGGAGTCGGCCGAGGAGCGCACGAAGGCCTCGCTCAAGCGCATCCTGGACCGCGCCGAGCTGCTCTACGGCCGGCTCGACGACGCGCAGCGCGAGCGCGTGGCGCAGTGGCTCGCCGACTCGCCGTTCGACCCCCAGGCGTGGCTCGCCGAGCGCCAGCGGCGCCAGCAGGACGTGGTGCTCGCGTTGCGCCGGCTGTCGACCGAGGCCGTGCCGGCGGCCGAGGCGCATGCGCTGCTGCGGCGCCTGTACGACCAGACGTGGCATTCGCCGCGCGAGGCCTACCGCGCGTACCAGCAGCGGCTGCAGCAGTACAACTGCGCCTTCGCGGCGCAGGTGCACAACCAGGCGACGCCCGAGCAGCGGCGGCGCGCGACGGCGCGCCTCAAGGGGTGGGAGGACGACCTGCGCGTGCTCGCGAACGGCGGGTGAGGCGCGGCGCTACGTGATGGGCGTGACGACGCGCCGCGGGTTCGGCCCGCCGGCCGGAAAATCCTTCATCCCGGCCGAAAACATGGCCGAGAGGAGCGACAGGATCGAGGGCGAGGTGCCGTCGTTGGTGACGCGCGCCTCGTACAGCGGCCGGCCCGTGCGGCGGTCGCGGATGAGCATGGCCACCTCGCGCTCGTACGTCGGGGTGTAGAACGACGGGCCCCACGGGGACCACGGGCCGAAGGGGCGAGACCACGGACCGAAATGGCCGAAGTGGCCGAAGTGGCCGAACCCGGGACGCCAGAACATCCGGTGCGGCCACAGGCCGCCGCGCCACCAGAACGGATCGTCGTACGGCGAGATCTGCGTGGCGTACACGCGCGCGCCGAGCGTGACCGTCACGTCCGCGGCGGCCGGGTCGCCGGCGGCCGTGAACCCGGCGTGCTGCAGCGCCGGCGCGGCCGCGTCCTCCAGGAACTGCTGCTGCTGGGGGTTCCCCTGCTGCGACGGCAGCCGCTCGAACGCGTAGCTGGCCGGCTTGCGCTCGGCCGGCCACACGCTGTAGGTGGAAACGTCGTTGGAGAGCTGGTTCAGGCTCGCGCAGCCTGCGAGCCCGAAGGTGACCGCGAGTGCGATCAGGGCTGGCCAGAGTCGAGCGTTCATGATGACGGCCTTCGCTGGTTCGGGGGTCCCGGTGTCAAGGGTCGCGGTGCAGCCGGATGGTCGGGCGGGGCGGCGCGCCGCAGTTCTCGTCGTCGTCGAACGCGCGGTCGCCCGCCGGGTCGGCCACCCCGGTGGCTTGGAGGCCGGCGAAGGGGTACAGGTTCCGGTCCATCAGGTGCGACGGCACGATGTGGCCCATCGCGGTGAACAGGTTGTCGATGCGGCCCGGGAAGCGCCGGTCCCAGTCGCGCAGCATCTGCCCGATCTGCACGCGCTGCAGATTGCTCTGGCTGCCGCACAGCGTGCACGGGATGATGGGGTACTGCCGGTGCGCGGCCCAGCGCTCCAGGTCGGTCTCGGCCACGTACGCGAGCGGGCGGATCACCACGTGCCGGCCGTCGTCGCTCACGAGCTTCGGCGGCATGCCCTTCATGCGGCTGTTGAAGAACATGTTCATGAACAGCGTCTGCAGCATGTCGTCGCGGTGGTGGCCGAGCGCGATCTTGGTCGCGCCCAGTTCGCCCGCCACCCGGTAGAGGATGCCGCGGCGCAGCCGCGAGCACAGGCTGCACATCGTCTTGCCCTCGGGGATCAGGCGCTTGACGATGGCGTAGGTGTCCTGCGCCTCGATGTGGAACGGGATGCCGCGGCCGGCCAGGTACTCGGGCAGAACGTGCTCGGGAAAACCCGGCTGCTTCTGGTCCAGGTTCACCGCCACCACGTCGAAGCGCACCGGCGCGCGCCGGCGCAGGTCCAGCAGGATGTCGAGCAGCGCGTAGCTGTCCTTGCCGCCGGACACGCAGACCATGACCTTGTCGCCGTCGGCGATCATGTCGAAGTCGGCGATGGCTTGGCCCACCTGGCGGTGCAGCCGCTTGGACAGCTTGTTGATCTCGTGCGCGGCCTTGCGGTCGGCGGCGCGGGCGTCGTCGGGAAGGACTGCGCTCATTCGGTTCTCTCGGCAAGGCTCGGGGTGTCCTGCGCCGCGGCCGGGATCCCGGGCGGCTCCGCCGCACAGGAGCCCAGGCCGAAGACTTCGCATCCGACGGCCTCGCAGTCGGGGTAGACGTCGGGTTTCTCGGTGGAAACCCGGGCCGCCCTCACGCGCGGGTGGGCGAGCATGAGGCGCAGGATGTCGTCGCACAGCGTTTCCTGCAGGTGGATGTGGCCCTGCTTGACGCGCAGCGCGATGGTGCGGCGGATGAAGTCGTAGTCCACCACTTCCTCGAGGTCGTCGTTGCTCGGCGTGGACACGGCCAGCGGGATGAACAGGTCGACGTTGATCAGCACGCGCTGCTCGCCGCGCTTCTCGTGGTCGTGCACGCCGATGTTGATCCACACCTCGTAGTCGCGCAGGAACAGGCGCCGGCAGTCCATGAGCTGCGGGTGCACGAGCAGCGTGTCCATCAGGCCGTGCCCTCCTGCGCGGTGCGCGCGAGGAACAGCACGTCGCGCGGCTGCCCCTGCAGGTGCTGGCCGCCGTCGACCAGCAGCGTGGCGCCCGTGATCGCGGGCGACTCGACGAGGAAGCGCACGGCGCGCGCGACGTCCTCGGGCGTGGACGAGCGCCGCAGCGGCGTGAGCGTGCGCGCGGTGGCGAACTCGGCGTCGGTCATCGCGCCGGACAGCAGCGTCACGCCCGGCGCCACGCCGCACACGCGCACCCGCGGCGCGAGCGACTGCGCGAGCATCACGGTGGCCGCCTGCAGCGCGGCCTTCGACAGCGTGTACGAGAAGTAGTCGGGGTTCGGGTTCCAGAGCTTCTGGTCGAGCAGGTTCACGACGCAGCCGACCGTGCTGCCGCCGGCCAGCTGCGCGTGCAGCGCCTGCGCCAGCAGCACCGCGGGCGCGACGTTGGCGCGCCAGTGCGCCTCCATCGCCGCATGGCCGAAGGTGGCCGGCGCGTCGTACTCGAACAGCGACGCGTTGTTGACCACCGCGTCCAGCCGCCCGAAGCGCGCCGCCACCGCGGGCACGAGCGCGCGGCAGGCCGCTTCGTCGGCCAGGTCGGCGCCGAAGGCGTGCGCCTGCGCACCCGCCTCGCGCAGCGCGGCCGCGGTGGCGTCGGCCTCGGCGGCCGAGCGCCGGTAGTGCAGGGCCACGTCGAAGCCGCCGCGGGCGAGCGCGAACGCGATCTCGCGGCCGATGCGGCGGGCGGCGCCGGTGACCAGCACGACGGGGCGGGAAGCCATGGTTCCTAGAATGCGACGATGCCAACCAACGAATCAGGCAGTGTATCGGCGCCGCTCGCGGCCCTCGTGCGCCGGGCCATCGAGCGCGACGGCGGCTGGCTGCCGTTCGACCGCTTCATGGCCATGGCCCTCTACGCCCCGGGGCTGGGCTACTACGCGCGCGACAGCCGCCAGTTCGGCCTGCTGCCCGCCTCGGGCAGCGATTTCGTCACCGCGCCGGAACTGTCGCCGCTGTTCGGCCGGGCGCTGGCGCGCCAGGTGGCGCAGGCGCTGGACGGTTGCGGCGCGGCCGAGGTGTGGGAATTCGGCGCCGGCTCCGGGGCGCTCGCGAAGCAGCTGATCGAGGCGCTGGGCGCGCGGCTGCAGCGCTACCGCATCGTCGAGGTCTCGGGCGCCTTGCGCGCCCGGCAGCGCGAGACGCTCGCCGCGCACGCGGCGCGCGTCGAGTGGCTGGACGCCCTTCCGCAACGCCTGGACGGCGTGGTGGTGGGCAACGAGGTGCTCGACGCCATGCCCGTGCAATTGCTGCACTTCGACGGCCAGCGCTGGCTGGAGCGCGGCGTGAGCGCGGCGGGCGAGGGCTTCGCCTGGGCCGACCGGCCGACGCACCTGCGCCCGCCGCACGAGGCCGCCTTCGTGCCCGGCACGGTCACGGAGATCCATCCGCAGGCGCTGGCCTTCGTGTCGACGCTGGCCGAGCGGCTGGGCCGCGGCGCGGCGTTCTTCGTCGACTACGGCTTCCCGGCGCACGAGTACTACCTGCCGCAGCGCCGTGGCGGCACGCTGATGTGCCACCGCGCGCACCGCGCCGACACCGACCCGCTGGCCGACGTGGGCGAGAAGGACATCACCGCGCACGTCGACTTCACCGGCATCGCGCTCGCGGGGCAGGCCGCGGGGCTGGACGTGCTGGGCTACACCACGCAGGCGCGCTTCCTCATGAACTGCGGCCTGCTGCAGGACCTGGCGGGCGCGCCGGTGCCCGTGATCGCGCACGCGCAGAAGCTGCTCAACGAGCACGAGATGGGCGAGCTGTTCAAGGTGATCGGCTTCGCCAAGGGGTGCGACGTGGCGTTCGCCGCCGCGCCGATCGGCTTCGCGGCGGGCGACCGGACGCACACGCTGTGATCCGCTGGCTGATCGTCATCTTCATCGCGCTGCTGATCTTCGGCGGGTTCTCGAAGTGGCTCGAGAAGATGGGGCTCGGGCGGCTGCCCGGCGATTTTCGCTTCCGCATCTTCGGCCGCCGGATCGAGCTGCCGTTCACGAGCGCGGTGGTGCTGAGCCTGATCGCGATGGGGGTGTCGAAGCTGTTGTGAGCTCCCCCGCCACGCACCCCTTCACGGCGTCGATGCGCGCCAGCCGGATCGCCTCCCCGATCGCCGGTCCGGTCGCGCCGCGCTCGGCCGCGGCCTTCGCCACCGCCGCCGTATCCACCGCGCGCGCGCAGTCCAGCACCCGCTGCAGCCGCGCGCGCGGCGGGTAGGGCTGCTCCTCGAGCCCGAGCCGCCCGCGCGCATCGCATTCGCAGGCGAACAGCAGCTGCGCGAAGCGCTCCGGGCGCCGCCAGGCGTCGCAGCGGTCCAGCAGCCGCACGAGCGCGGTCGCACCGAGCTCGCCGCTGCGATGCACGTTGCCGTGCTCGCGCGCCACCGTCTCGGCGAGCGCGCGGCAGTCGACCGGCACGCGCAGCCGATCGCACACCTCGCGCAGCAGCTCGACGCTGCGCTGCTCGTGCCGCAGGTGGCGCGGCCATTCCCCGCTCGGCGTGGCGCCCTTGCCCAGGTCGTGCATGAGGCAGGCGAAGCGCACCTCGAGCGGCGCCTGCAGCCGTGCGCACAGGTCGAGCACCATCATGAGATGCACGCCGGTGTCCACCTCGGGGTGGTGCTGCGGCGGCTGCGGCACGCCCCACAGCCGGTCCACCTCGGGCAGCAGCCGCGCCAGCGCCCCGCATGAACGCAGCACGTCGAACAGGCGCGACGGGCGCCGTTCCATCAGGCCGCGCGCGAGTTCCTGCCAGACCCGTTCGGCCACCAGCGCGTCCACCTCGCCGGCCTCGACCATGCGGCGCATCAGGGCCTCGGTCTCCGGCGCGACGCGGAAGGCGTCGAAGCGGGCGGCGAAACGCGCGACGCGCAGGATGCGCACCGGGTCCTCGGCGAACGCCGGCGACACGTGGCGCAGCACGTGGGCGCGCAGGTCGGCCTGCCCGCCGAACGGATCGACGATGCGGCCGTCCTCGTCCTGCGCCATCGCGTTGATGGTGAGGTCGCGGCGCTGAAGGTCCTGCTCCAGCGTCACCGACGGGTCGGCATGGAACGTGAAGCCGTGGTAGCCGGGGGCGGTCTTGCGCTCGGTGCGCGCGAGCGCGTATTCCTCGTGCGTGCGCGGATGCAGGAACACCGGGAAGTCCTGGCCGACCGGGCGGAAGCCCGCGTCGATCATCTCCTGCGGCGTCGCGCCCACCACCACCCAGTCATGGTCGTTCACCGGCACGCCCAGCAGCGCATCGCGCACCGCGCCGCCGACGACGTAGCACTTCATCGCGCGGTCACGGCCGGCGCCGGTACGGCTCGTCGAAATCGACGAAGTCGTGCTCGGCGAGCGCCTCGGCGATCCAGCGCTGCATCGCGGGCAGGGCGAGCACGCGGTCGGCATAGGCCTGCGCCGCCGGGCTCACCGGCAGGGCGTAGGTGCGCAACCGGGTGCACACCGGGGCGTAGAACGCGTCGACGATGCCGAACTCGCCGAAGAGGAAGGGGCCGCCGTGCTCGCCGAGCTCGGTCTCCCACATGCGCTCGATGCGCGCCAAGTCGCGCGCCACGTCGGGCTGCCCGGCCAGCACCCGGCGGCCGATCTCGGGCAGCGACGCCTCGAGGTTCATGCCGCAGTGGCTGCGCAGCGCGGCAAAGCCGGCGTGCATCTCGGCGCAGAGGCTGCGCGCACGCGCGCGCGCCCGGGGCGCTGCCGGCCAGAGCCGCTTCTCGGGATGGCGCTCGGCGAGCGTTTCCGCGATCGCGAGCGACTCCCACACCGCGAAGCCGTCGTCGTCCACCAGCACCGGCACGCGCCCGGCCGGCGTGACCGCGGCCAGCCGCCGCTTGAAGTCGGAGTCGTCCTCGGTGTCGAGCCGCAGCTTGACCTCCTGGAACGGGATGCCCGCGTGCGTCATGAGCAGCCAGGCGCGCAGGGACCACGAGGAGTAGTTCTTGTTGCCGATGTAGAGCTGCATGGCGATCCTCCGCAAGGACTCCCTCCCCTCGGGGTGAGGGTGGGTGGAGGCGGCGCGTCGACCCGATGTCGGCGGCCCCCCTCCCGGCCTTCCCCCGGCGGGGGAAGGCGGAATACGGTCAACGGTGCGCCTGCGTGCGCAGCGCGTCGCGGCGCGTGGGCCGCCCGCGCCCGGCGAGCACCGACGGCATCACGGTTTCCAGCGCGTGCGTCGGCACGCCCAGCGCCGCGAGCGTCGGATGCTGGCCGCTCGCCACGCTCGGCACCTGCATGGAGCGCAGGTTGTCGCTGGACAGCGGCGGCTCGCCCGGCAGCACTTCCATCAGCGCGGCCTGCACGCGCGCCAGCCCGTCGGGCATCCCGACCACCGGCCGCGGGTGTCCCGACCACTCGCCGGCGAGGCGCACCAGCTCGCGCAGCGTGTAGACCTTCGGGCCCACGCACTCGACGATGCCGCTGTGGCGCCGTTCCAGCGCCGCCAGCACGCCCGCGGCGACGTCGTCGACCCACACCGGCTGGAAGCGCGCGTCCGCGCAGGGCAGCGGCAGCAGCGGCGCGAGGCCCTGCAGCTCGGCGAACCGGTTCATGAAGCGATCGCCCTCGCCGAACATCACCGACGGACGCAGGATCGTGGCCGCCGGGAACGTGCGCCTGAGCGCGTCCTCGCCGGCCGCCTTGGACCGCAGGTACATCGACGGCGCCTGCGCGTCCGCGCCGATCGCGCTGACGTGCACCAGCCGGGGCACGCCGGCTGCGGCGCAGGCGCGCCCCAGCCGCTCGGGCAGCTCCGCGTGCACGCGCTGGAAGTCGGCTTCCTTGCCGTGCAGGATGCCGACGAGGTTGACCACCGCGTCGCGGCCGTGCACCAGGCGGGCGAGCTCGGCGTCGTCGTCCGGATGCCACTGGATGATCTCCACCGGCGGCAGCGGCATCAGGTGCATCGCATGCTGCGTGTGGCGCGTCGTGACGGTGATGCGCTCGTCGGCGCCGCCCGTGCGCTCCACCAGCTTCTCGCACACCGCCAGCCCGACGAAGCCCGTCGCGCCGAGCACCAGGATGTCGTCCATCAGCGTGCCTCCTTCGAGTGGATGGTCAGGGAAGGTCCTTGTCCGGCTCCGGGGCGCTGGCGTCGCGCGGGCCCACCAGGCGGCCCAGCCGGGCGCGCAGCGCCGGCGGCTCGCCCGTGAGGAGCGCAGCATAGACGCTCGCGTTGGCGATCACCTTCTTCACGTAGTCGCGCGTTTCGCTGAAGGGGATGTTCTCGGCCCAGGCGGCCGGGTCCAGCGCCGGGCCCTCGCGCCAGCGGCGCGGGCGGTTCGGGCCGGCGTTGTAGGCGGCGGCGGCGAGCGCCTGCGAGCCCTCGAACGCGTCGAGCACGAGCTTCAGGTAGCCCGTGCCGAGGCGCAGGTTGGTGTGCGGGTCGTCGATCATCTCGGGCCGGAAGTCCGCCAGGCCGAGCTTGCGCGCCGTCCAGCGCGCGGTGGCCGGCATCACCTGCATGAGGCCGCTGGCGCCCGCGTGCGAGCGCAGCGTGGCCATGAAGCGGGTCTCCTGGCGGATCAGGCCCATGACGTACGGCGCGTCGAGGCCCACCTCGCGCGAGCGCGCGACGATGTCCTCGCGGTAGGGCATCGGGTAGCGCTGCGCCACGTCGATCTCGCCGCGGGTGCGCTCGCTCGTGTTGATGCACAGCTGCCAGTCCCGCTGCCCGCAGGCCAGCGCGGCGGCCGCGAGCAGCTGGCGGTCGCCCATGCCGCGCAGCGAGAAGTTCCATTCGCGGCGGCCTTCGTCGCGCAGGCCCAGCGATATCAGGTGCAGCGCGCGCACGAGCCCCGGATGGCCCTTGGCGGCCGCCTCTTCCTCGGGCGTGGGCGGCGCGGGCGCGGCGGGCAGCGTCACCGGCTGGCCGAGCGCTTCCGCTGCGAGCGCGCCGTAGAAGTGGAGCTGGCCGGCGATCGTTTCCAGCAGCTCGCGCGCCTGCGCGCGCATCGCCTCGCCCTTCTCGCCGTCGCGCGACAACGCCAGCAGCGCGCGCGCCTTCCAGTACACCCACGCCGGATCGCGCCGCTCGTCCTCGCGCATCGCGTCGATGGCCTGCGCCACCTGCGGCCAGCGGCCCTTGCCCTGCTCGGCGCGCAGCGCCGCGCGCACCTTCCAGGCCATCGCGTCGTCGCCCCATTCGGGCTCGTGCGCGTCGCGCGGCGCGAAGCGCTCGGCGCGCTGGTACAGGTCGGCGGCGTCGGGTGACAGCTTCATCGCCGCGTGGCGCGCCACCGCGCTCCAGGCCCAGGTGGCGAGGTCGGCCGGCAGCGCGCGCTCCCAGCGGTCGGCCAGCGCGGTAGAGGCGATCTCCGGGTCGTTGCCCGCCATGCGCATCAGCGCCAGGGCGGCGAGCTCGGCCTGGATGCGCGAGCCGGTGCCCGCCTTGCGGGCGAGGTACTTCGCGGGGCTGTCGGCCAGGTCCTGCAGCTGGCTGGCCGCCGCGAGGCTCACCAGCGCCATCGACTGCCGCGCCGCGCGCACCCGCCCCGCGTCCATCGCGAGGCGCGTCTTGCGGAAGGCGTCGGCGGGGGTGAAGGCCTTGGCGTCGAGCAGCGTGGCGGCGAGCTGCGTGCAGCCGTCGTCGGGCTCGCGCTGCGCGAACCACGCGATGCGCGCGGGCTCGCGCACGTCCTTGCCGGCGAGGTGCTGCGCCAGCAGGGCGTAGCACGCGACCTCGCGGTCGTCGTTCATGCGAAAGCGCGGATGGTCGGCGAGGAACGCGGGCCAGTCGCGCCGGCGGCCGAGCTCGAGCAGCCAGTCGTTGCGCAGGCGGTCCTCGACGTAGGTGCCGCTCCAGCGTTGGTAGAACGCGTCGACCTCCGGGGCGGCGGCCTCGGACAGCCGGTGGCTCAGCTCCCAGTAGTCGGCCCACATGGCGAGCGGATGGCTCGCGGCGGCCGCGGCCGCGCGGGCCGCGGCCAGGCGGGTGCGATCCTTCCTGCGCAGCGCCTCGCGCGCGTCGGCCACCGGATCGGCCGCCGCCGGCGCCACCGCGTGGGATGCAGGCGCCGCCGCCGGCGATGCGGACGCCGCCGCCGGCGCGAGCAGCGCCACGGAGACGGCCGCCATCGCGCCCGCGCGCGCCATCGCACCGGCGGCCGGGCGCAGGAGGCGCCCATATACTGAACTGCTGCTGTTCAACTCAACCCTTCACGCTGATGGTGCCGTCCGCGTCCGCATCCCCGGACCCCGCCGCGCTCGACCGGCGCGCCTTGCGCGAGCGCCTCCATCAGGTCCGCGACCGGTTCGCTGCGCAAAGCGGTGCAGCGGCGCACGCGGCGCTCGCGGAGCATCTGAAGGGGGTGCTGGTCGAACTGGAGCCGCAGCGGCTCGGCCTGTACTGGCCACTGCGGTCGGAATTTAACGCAGCCCTCGCGTGCGTGGCGAGCGCGGGCCTCGAATCGGTCGATCTGGCGCTGCCGTTCACGAAAAAGTCGCCCCGCGAGATGGAGTACCGGCCCTGGGACGGCGCCGTGCCCGCCGTGCGCGACGAATGCGGCATCCCCTCGGTGCCCGGCGTGGCCGTGGTGCCCGACGTCGTGCTCGTGCCGTGCCTCGGCTACACCGCGTCGGGCTACCGCGTGGGCTACGGCGGCGGCTACTTCGATCGCTGGCTGGCGCGGCATCCGCACGCCACCACGGTGGGGCTCGCGTGGTCGGCCACGCAGATCGACGAGGCCACGTTCGGGCCGCAGCCGCACGACCTGCCGCTGATGCTGATCCTCACCGAGCGCGGCGTCGTCGACGCGTGAGACCCGCGCGTCGGGCCCGCCCGGCGCTGCACGCGCCCGCGCGGCGCGCTACCGGTCGGGCTCGCCCAGCGCCTGCCGCGTGATCGCCGCGCGCGACTCGATCCACGCGCGAAACGTCGCCACGTCCTGGCGCCCGCGGCTGGCCGGCGCGGCGACCACCCAGTAGGCGTACGGGCTGCTCACGCGGCCGGCGGCGCCGAAGGGCTCGATGAGCTCGCCGCGCTCCAGGGCGTCGGCCACCAGCGGCAGGCGCGCGAGCGCCACGCCCTGCCCGGTGAGCGCGGCCTGCACCTGCTGGTGGGTGAAGTTGAGGTACAGCCAGCGGCGCGGCTCCAGCCGCGGCAGGCCCTGCACCCGCAGCCAGTGCCGCCAGCTCAGGTATTCGGCGCTCGGGCGATGGTCGTCCTCCTCCGCCAGCGTGTACGCGGCGAGGTGCTCGGGCCGGTCGAGCGGCGGGGCCTCTCCCTGGCGGATGCGGTCGGCCAGGCGGGCGCCGATCACCGGCGTCGTCACCTCGCCGAACAGGCGCTGCGCGCCGGGGCCGGCGTCGGCCGCGCTGCAGTAGCGCAGCGCGAGGTCGAGGTCGGGCTCGTCGAGGTCCACCAGCCGGTCGGCGGCCGACACCCGGATGTCGAAGTCGGGGTTGTCGCGTTGGAACGCCTCCATCTGCGGCAGCAGCCACAGCGACGCAAACGAGGCGAAGGTGGTGAGCTGCACCACGCGCCGGCCGCGCGCCTGGCGGATCTGGCGCACGCCGGCATCGAGCCGGTCCAGCCAGGGGGCGACGACGCGCAGCAGCGCGGTGCCAGCGCCGGTGAGCTCGACGTGCCGCGTGCCGCGGTTGAAGAGCACGGCGCCCAGCTCGTCCTCCAGGCCCTTGATCTGCCGGCTCACCGCGGATTGCGTGAGGTGCAGCTCCTCGGCGGCGTCGCTGAAGCTCAGCCGCCGGGCGACGGCCTCGAAGGCGCGCAGGCTGCCGAGCGAGAGCGGCCGCCGGCGTGGCCCATTCATGTCATTTCCTCATCAGTCGAGCGCTTGCAACTCATTGGATCTCCCGCGCGACAACGACGAAGATTGAAGTGTCGCGACGGGTGGTCGTGCAGGAGATTGATGATGAAAACGCCATTCTATGCCGGGCCCGGATCGATCTTCGCCATGCATTGGGGACGGCCGCTGCGCCTGGCGCGCGGGCCGGGCGAGATCGAGGTGACGCGCGGCCGCGTCTGGCTCACGCGCGCGGGCGACCTCGACGACCACGTGCTCGACGCCGGGCGCCGGCTGCGCGTGGGTTCGTCCGACGCCGTGGTGCTCGAGCCCTTGCATCCCGGTGAGCGCACCGAGGTGGCGTGGCGGCCCGACGGTCAGCCCGCCTTGGCGCGCCTGGCGGCATGGGGATGGCGCGCGGTGGCCGCCGGGGCCGACGCCGCCGACGCCGGCTTGTGCCGCCTCGCGGTGGGCCTGGCCGCCCTCGCGCGCAAGGCGGCTTCCATCGCCAGCCGCGCCCAGGGGCGCATCTGCGCCGACGACTCGAGGGCCTGCGCGGGCGCGCTCCAGTAGCCCAGGGTGACCTGCTGACCGTCCTTGCGATAGCGGAAGGGCTCGCAGCCGGCCGCCTCGAACGCCGGCCGGGTGAGCGCATCGGCCTTGAGGTAGATGCGCTCGCCCGCGATCACGGCCACGAACAGGTCGTCGATGTAGATGCCGTGGCCGCCGAACATGCGCCGCGCCCGGGCCGCGCCGAGCGGCGCGAGCAGTTCCACGCAGTGGTCGGCGAGCTCGTCGTGGTGGGCCATCGGGGCATCTTGCACAATCGCGCCCTGGGCAGCAACGGGGCGCGCGCATGGCTTCCTCTTCCGACGACGACCCGCGGCAGGCGCTGCGCGCCCGGCTCATCGCCGCGCGCCAGGCGCTGCCCGACCGCCTCGAGCGCGCGGTGCAGCTCCAGAGCGTGCTGCGCGCGTGGCTGGTGCGCCGGCCGGAGACGACCATCGGCGCGTACTGGCCCATCAAGGGCGAGTTCGACCCGCTGCCGGCGCTCTACCGCTGGTCCGAGGCCGACGAGCGCCGGCGCATCGGGCTGCCGGTGCTGGACCGCGCCACGCGATCGCTGCGCTTCCACGTCTGGTACCCCGGATGCCCGATGGAGCTCGACGCGCACGACATCCCCAAGCCCAAGGGCACCGAGACGTTCCATCCGCAGCTCCTGCTGATGCCCTGCGTGGGCTACGGGCCGGAGGGCGCGCGCATGGGCTACGGCGGCGGCTTCTACGACCGCACGGTGGCGAGCCTCGAACCGCGGCCGGCCGTGGCGGGCCTGTGCTACTCGAACGGCTTCCTGCCGCTGCTGCGCGCGCGCCCGGGGGACGCGGAGGTCGACGCGATGCTCACCGACGACGGGGTCGTCTGGGAGCGACGGGAGGCGTGAGCCGACGCAGCGACCGCACCCTTCGGCAAGCTCTGAGCCGCGGGGGCGTCAGTCTCCCGGCGCCAGGCCCAGGCGGCGGCACAGCTCGGTGGTGAGCGCCGACTGGTTCATCGTGTAGAAGTGCAGCGCGGGCGCGCCGCCGGCGATCAGGCGCTCGCACAGCGAGGTGACCACGTCCAGCCCGAAGGCGCGGATCGACGCGGCGTCGTCCATGAAGCCTTCCATCTTCAGCGCCACCCAGCGCGGAATCTCGATGCCGTCGCGCGCCGCGAACTGCGCGATCTTCGCGAAGTTGTGGAACGGCATGATGCCCGGCACCACGGGCGCGTCGGCGCCCAGCCTGCGCGTTTGCTCCACGAAGTGGAAGTAGGCGTCCGGGTTGAAGAAGAACTGCGTGATCGACGCGTCGGCCCCGGCCTTCACCTTGTCCACGTAGTGCTGCAGGTCGCGCTTCGCGTAGCGCTCGGCCGGGTGGTATTCGGGATACGCCGCCACCTCGATGCGCCAGTCGCGCCCCTGCGTCTCGCGGATGAAGCGCACCAGCTCGGCCGCGTAGCGGAACTCGCCGGTGGCGGCGGTGCCGCTCGGCAGGTCCCCGCGCAGCGCGACGATGCGGCGGATGCGCTGCGCGCGGTAGGTGGCCAGGATCTCGGCCAGCGCGGCGCGCGTGCCGCCCACGCACGACAGGTGCGGCGCCGCCTCGAAGCCGGCCTGCGCGATGGACGTCACGGTGGCGAGCGTCTTCTCGCGCGTCGAGCCGCCGGCGCCGTAGGTCACGCTGAAGAACTCGGGACGCAGCGCGCCCAGCTCCTGCACCACCGTCTTCAGCTTCTCGTCGCCCACCGCCGTGTTGGGCGGGAAGAACTCGAAGCTGACCGGAACCACTGTCCTGGCGTTCATGGCGCCTTCCTCTCGATCGATGCGGCGGGCCGCGCCCGCACGAAGAATTCACGGTTGCCGTCGCCGCCGGCGATGGGGCTGTCGAACCAGTCGACGACCTGCAGGCGCGCGTCGAGGCAGGCGGCGCGGATGCGGGCCTGCACGGCCGCGTACGCCGCCGGGTCGCGCACCAGGCCGCCCTTGCCGATGTCCGCGGGCTGCAGCTCGAACTGCGGCTTCACGAGCATCAGCAGCTCGCCGCGCGGTGCGACGAGCGGCGCGAGCGCGGGCAGCACGAGCGCGAGCGAGATGAACGACAGGTCGCCCACCACGAGGTCGAAGCCGCCGCGCGGCATCGCGTCGCCGAGCGCCGGCGCGTCGAGCCGGCGTGCGTTCATGCCCTCGAAGGCGCGCACGCGCGGGTCGCCGCGCAGCCGCGGATGCAGCTGGCCGTGGCCCACGTCCACGCCCACCACGCGCGCGGCGCCGCGCTGCAGAAGCACGTCGGTGAAGCCGCCCGTGCCCTGGCCGGCGTCGAGGCACGTGATGCCGCGCACGTCGATGCCGGTGCGGTCCAGCGCGCCGTCGAGCTTCAGGCCGCCGCGCGACACGAAGCGCAGCTCCGCGTCGTCTACCAGCTCGATCTCGCAGCCCTCGGGAAGCTCCTCGCCGGCCTTGCGCGGCACCGTCCAGTCCGCGGATCGTGCGCGCCAGCGCACCGCGCCGCGCGCGATCAGCCGCTGCGCGGCCGAGCGCGTGGGCGCGAGGCCCACGCTGACCAGCAGCTGATCGGCGCGCACGGCCCCGCTCCGCGCGTCAGTAGCGGTACGTGTCCGGCTTGTACGGGCCGGTCTTGGCCACGCCGATGTAGGCGGCCTGCTCGTCGGTGAGCTCGGTGAGGCGGGCGCCGAGCTTGGACAGCTGCAGGCGCGCCACCTTCTCGTCCAGGTGCTTGGGCAGCACGTAGACCTGGCCGACTTGGTAGGCGTCGGGCTTGGTGAACAGCTCGATCTGCGCGATCGTCTGGTTGGCGAAGCTCGACGACATCACGTAGCTCGGGTGGCCGGTGGCGCAGCCCAGGTTCACCAGGCGCCCCTTGGCCAGCAGGATGATGCGCTTGCCGTCCGGGAAGATGACGTGGTCGACCTGCGGCTTGATCTCCTCCCACGTGTACTTCTCGACCGACGCGATGTCGATCTCGTTGTCGAAGTGGCCGATGTTGCAGACGATCGCCTGGTCCTTCATGCGCAGCATGTGGTCGTGCGTGATCACGTGCTTGTTGCCGGTGGCGGTGACGAAGATGTCGGCCTTGTCGCAGGCGTCTTCCATCGTGACCACGCGATAGCCCTCCATCGCGGCCTGCAGCGCGTTGATCGGGTCGATCTCGGTGACCCACACCTGCGCCGACAGCGCGCGCAGCGCCTGCGCCGAGCCCTTGCCCACGTCGCCGTAGCCGCACACCAGCGCGACCTTGCCGGCGATCATCACGTCGGTGGCGCGCTTGATGCCGTCCACCAGCGACTCGCGGCAGCCGTACAGGTTGTCGAACTTGCTCTTGGTGACGCTGTCGTTCACGTTGATGGCGCGAAACAGCAGCGTGCCCTTGGCGGCCATCTCCTTCAGGCGGTGCACGCCGGTGGTGGTCTCCTCCGTGACGCCCATGATCTGCGCGGCCTTGCGGCTGTACCACGTCGGGTCCTGCGCGAGCTTGGCCCGGATGGCGGCGAACAGGCACGTCTCCTCCTCGCTGCCCGGGCTGGCGAGGACCGACGGGTCCGTCTCGGCGCGCTTGCCCAGGTGCATCAGCAGCGTCGCGTCGCCGCCGTCGTCGAGGATCATGTTCGGGCCTTCGCCCTCGGCGCCCTTGGCGCCGAACTCGAAGATGCGGTGCGTGTAGTCCCAGTAGTCCGCGAGGCTCTCGCCCTTGTAGGCGAACACCGGCGTGCCGGCGGCCACCAGCGCGGCGGCGGCATGGTCCTGCGTGGAGAAGATGTTGCACGAGGCCCAGCGCACGGTGGCGCCGAGCGCCTGCAGCGTCTCGACCAGCACGGCGGTCTGGATCGTCATGTGCAGCGAGCCGGCGATGCGCGCGCCCTTCAGCGGCTGGCTGCTGGCGAACTCCTGGCGGATCGCCATCAGGCCGGGCATCTCGGTCTCGGCGATGCGGATTTCCTTGCGGCCCCAGTCGGCGAGCGACAGGTCGGCGACGGCGTGGTCGAGGGCGGGTTTCAGGACGGCGTTCATGTGGGGCTCCATCGAAAACGGGAACCCGCACGAGGTGCGGCCTGGGGCAGGGAGGATTCGGTCTCACCCACGAGGACACATCGTGCGGGTGAGCGCGGTTGCAGGGGACGGTTTCCGAGCCTGGGGCGACGGCGGGCGAAACCCGTGCGCCTTGCAACGCTCCTCGGAAAGAGGCGCGTATTGTAGTGGGCCGCCCGCCCGGCGCCAAGCCGCACCGTGCGAGACTCCCGCGAATGAACGTCCTGCCGTCGCGGCCGTGGGCCGCCATCCCGCCCGCCGAGGCGCGCGCCGTGGCCGGCGTGCTGACCGACATCGACGACACGCTCACCACCGGCGGCGCGATCACGCCCGAGGCGCTCGCCGCGCTGCAGGGGTTGCGCGCCGCCGGCCTGCCGGTGATCGCCATCACCGGCAGGCCGATGGGCTGGAGCGAGCCGTTCGCGCGGTCCTGGCCGCTCGAGGCCATCGTGGCGGAGAACGGCGCGGTGGCGCTGTTTCGCGAGGGCGATGCGCTGCGCGTCGAGTACGCGCAGGACGAGGCCACGCGCTCGCGCAACGCCGCTCGGCTGCGCCACGCCGCCGAGCGGGTGCTGCGCGAGGTGCCCGGCGCGACGCTCGCGCGCGACAGCGCCGGCCGCGTCACCGACATCGCGGTGGACCACGGCGAGTTCGCCCGCCTGTCGCCACAGCAGATCGTCGACGTGGTGCGCGTCATGCGCGCCGAGGGCCTCACGGCCTCCGTGAGCTCGATCCACGTCAACGGCTGGCTCGGCACGCACGACAAGGAAAGCGGCGCGCGCTGGATCGTGCGGCGCCTGCTGGGGCGCGACCTCGACGCGGAGCGCGAGCGCTGGCTCTACGTGGGCGACTCGCCCAACGACCAGCGCATGTTCGAGTGCTTCCCGTTGTGCGCCGGCGTGGGCAACCTGCTGCGCTTCGCCGACCAGCTCGCGGTGTGGCCGGCCTACATCACGCTCGGCGAGCGCGGCGCCGGCTTCGCCGAGATCGCGCAGACGCTGATCGCCGCGCGCTCGACGACGACGGGCTGACCCGCGTGCCGCGCGTCGCAGGCGTCCCGGCCGCAGGCCGTTCGTCCCGCGCGTCGCGCGTCGCAGGCCGCCCCGCCGCAGGCCGTTCGTCCCTCATGCTGAAGCCCCCTCCCGGAGGGGGCTGGGGGAGCCGTCTCGCCCCCGAAGGGCAAGGCGAGTGGTGCGGCCGTCCAGGCCGCACCACTCGCCTAAAGCCCTGCCGCGGCGCGCAGCGCCTTCGCCTTGTCCGTGCGCTCCCAGGTGAACTCCGGCTCCTCGCGGCCGAAGTGCCCGTACGCCGCGGTCTTCTGGTAGATCGGGCGCAGCAGGTCGAGCATCTGGATGATGCCCTTCGGGCGCAGGTCGAAGTGCTCGTTGACGAGCGCGGCGATCTTCTCGTCGGGGATCACGCCCGTGCCCTCGGTGTAGACCGTGACGTTCATCGGGCGCGCGACGCCGATCGCGTAGGCCACCTGGATCTGGCACTGGCGCGCCAGGCCGGCGGCGACGACGTTCTTCGCCACGTAGCGCGCGGCGTAGGCGGCCGAGCGGTCGACCTTCGTCGGGTCCTTGCCCGAGAACGCGCCGCCGCCGTGCGGGCAGGCGCCGCCGTAGGTGTCGACGATGATCTTGCGCCCCGTGAGGCCGCAGTCGCCCTGCGGGCCGCCGACCACGAAGCGGCCGGTCGGGTTGATCAGGAACTGGGTCTCCTTCAGCCATTCCTTCGGGAGCACCGGCTTGATGATCTCCTCGATCACCGCCTCGGTGAACGCCGGCTTCATCTTCTTGCCGTCGCTCATCTCGGGCGCGTGCTGGCTGGACAGCACCACGGTGTCGATGCTGTGGGGCTTGCCGTTGACGTAGCGCAGCGTCACCTGGCTCTTGGCGTCCGGGCGCAGGAAGGGCAGGCGGCCGTCCTTGCGCAGCTGGGCCTGGCGCTCGACGAGGCGGTGCGCGTAGTAGACGGGCGCGGGCATCAGCACGGGCGTCTCGTCGCACGCGTAGCCGAACATCAGGCCCTGGTCGCCGGCGCCGGTGTTCAGGTGGTCGTCGCTCGCGTGGTCCACGCCCTGCGCGATGTCGTTGCTCTGCTTGTCGTAGGCGACGAGCACGGCGCAGCCCTTGTAGTCGATGCCGTACTCGGTGTTGTCGTAGCCGATGCGCTTGATCGTGTCGCGCGCGACCTGGATGTAGTCGACGTGCGCGTTGGTCGTGACCTCGCCGGCCAGCACCACCAGGCCCGTGTTGCAGAGGGTCTCCGCGGCAACGCGCGAGCGCGGGTCCTGCGCGAGGATCGCGTCGAGGATGGCGTCGGAGATCTGGTCGGAGACCTTGTCGGGGTGCCCTTCGGACACCGACTCCGAGGTGAAGAGGAAATCGTTCGTCACTCGTAAACTCCCGTCAGGTTGCGGATCGCGTTGCCGGCCGGAGGAGGAGAGCGGCGAACGCTTTAGCAGAATTTGTGGAACGGTCTCATGCGATCCCGTCCGGCAGCAACCCCCGGATCCCGGCGGCGCGGCATCGCCCTGCAAGTAGTTCAATAACTCGGCGACCGCCGGATTATAGGAAACATGCTGACCCTGTTCCGCTGGCTGGCGCGCTGGCCGTTGTGGCTTCTGCACGCCCTGGGGGGGCTGCTCGGGTGGGCGGCGTACGCGCTCTCCCCGTTGTACCGCAGGCGCTTGCGCGCCAACGCGGCGCAGGCCGGCATCGACGCCGGGCTCGCCCGCGCCGCCGTCGGCGAGGCGGGCCGCCTCGTGGCCGAACTGCCGTACCTGTGGATGCGGCCCGCCGCGCGCGCCATCGCGCCGCACCTGTCGTGGACCGGCGAGCCGCTCATCGCCGACGCGCTGGCGCGCGGGCGCGGCATCGTCTTCCTGACCCCCCACATGGGGTGTTTCGAGGTCACGGCGCAGGCCTACGCGGAGCGCTTCGGCCCGATCACCGTGCTGTACCGCCCGGCGCGCAAGGCGGCGATCCGCCCGCTCATGGACACCGCGCGCCGCCGCCCCGGCCTCGCCACCGCGCCGGCGACGCTCGCCGGCGTGCGGCAGATGATCCGCGCGCTGCGCCGCGGCGAGGCCGTCGGCCTGCTGCCCGACCAGGTGCCCCCCGACGGCCTCGGCGTGTGGGCGCCGTTCTTCGGCCGGCCGGCCTACACCATGACGCTGGCGGCGCGCCTCGTGCGGCAGACCGGCGCGTCGATCGTCCTGGCCTGGGGCGAGCGCCTGCCCCGCGGGCGCGGCTACGTCGTCCACCTGTCGCCCTTCGACGACACGCTGCCGGATGCCGACGACGCTCAGGCAGAATCCGCCGCGGCCGTGAACCGCGCGATGGAGCGGTTGATCCGCCAGCGACCCCAGCAGTACCTGTGGGGCTACGACCGCTACAAGCCCCCGCGCCGCATCGCCGCGGCGGCCGACCACGAGGATTGATGTTGGGTTCGCGTTTGCTGTTGGCGGCCTTGTGGCTGCTGCACTGGCTGCCGCTCGGCGTGCAGGCCGCGCTGGGGCGCGGCCTGGGCCGGATGCTGCACGCCGTCGCGGGCTCGCGGCGCCGCATCGCGCACCGCAACGTCGAGCTGTGCTTCGCGGACCTGGACGAGCGCGGGCGCGAGCGCCTGGTCCGCGCGCACTTCGGGTGGCTCGCGCGCAGCCTGCTCGAGCGCGGCCTGCTGTGGTATGCGTCGCCGAAGCGTCTGCGCCGGCTCATCCACGTGGAAGGCGACGTGGGGCTGGCCGAGCGCAGCGACAAGCCGGTGATGTGGCTGGTGCCGCACTTCGTGGCGCTCGACGTCGCGGGCGCGGCGACGCAGCTGTTCCAGCGCCGCTGGGTCGCCTCCATCTACCAGGCGCAGAGCGACGCGGTGATGGACCACGCGATGCGCCGCGGCCGCCTGCGCTTCGAGCAGGGCGAGGTGTTCCCGCGCAGCGACTCGGCCAAGCCGCTGATCCGCGCCATCCGCAAGGGCGCGGCGTTCTTCAACCTGCCCGACATGGATTTCGGCGCGCGCGACGCCGCCTTCGTGCCGTTTTTCGGCGTGCCGGCGGCCACGCTGCTCGCGCCGTCGCGCATGGCGCGCGCGCTCGACATGGTGGTGCAGCCGGTGGTGGGCGAGATCCTGCCCGGCGGCCGCGGCTACCGCGTGCGCTTTCTCGACGCCTGGACCGACTTCCCCACCGAGGACGCGCTGGCCGACACCGCGCGCATGAACCGCTGGATCGAGGCCGAGATCCGGCGCAACCCGTCGCAGTACCTCTGGGTGCACAAGCGCTTCAAGACGCGGCCGCCGGGGGACGCGTCGCTGTACGAGCGATAGGCGCGCGCGGCCCGTTGACCGTGGCGCGCCGTTGGGCCCATAGTCACGCGCGCATCGCAAAGGAGGTCCGCCCGATGAACACGAGCCCTTCGTTCCTCTCGCCGTGGCAGCCGCAACTGCTCGCGCTGCTGCGCGTGGTGACCGGCTACTGCTTCGTGCTGCACGGCACCGCCAAGCTGCTGAAGATGCCGCACGTGGCGATGTTCGACAACCTGCAGCTGCTCTCGCTCATGGGCCTGGCCGGAGTGCTCGAGCTGGTGGGCGGCATCCTGATCATCATCGGGCTGTTCACCCGCCCGGTGGCCTTCGTCCTGTCGGGCGAGATGGCGTTCGCCTACTTCATGGGCCACGCGAGCCGCGGCACGCCGCTCATCCCCATGCTGAACCAGGGCGAGCCCGCGGTGCTGTTCTGCTTCATCTTCCTGTACCTGGCGGCGGCCGGGGCGGGGCCGTTCTCGGTGGACGACGCGATGTCGAGGACGAAGTCGACGGCGCCGGCGACGTGATCCGGGGCGCCTCCCCCGGCAGGGAGGGAAAGGGCGTCAACGCCCCGCGTCCAGCACCTTCGGCACCGCCGGCGCGCGCAGCCGCGCGGTCTCCGGCACGCCCGAGCCGAGCAGCGGCTGCAGGTAGCGCCGGAACGCGTCGGTGACGTCCGTGCCGCTGCCGGCGATCAGCTCGTCTTCCATCACGCGCGTCTTGCCTGCCACCGTCTCCAGCGGCACGAGCTCGTACGTCACGGCGTAGTCGCCGACGCGCCTGATCGCCACCGAGCCGTCGCGGCCGCCGCGCAGCGCGAAGACCGCCGCGCGCTCGCCGGCCTCGCGCGCCTCGCGCTGGTCCACGTCGGACACGCAGCCGAGGAACGAGCGCTGCACGTAGCCGAAGGTGTCGCCGCGCACGCGCTTGATCTTGAGCTTGTCCTTGATCTCGTCGCACAGCAGGTCGGCAAGCGCGCCGGAGCCCGAGAGCTGCACGTTGCCGTGCGCGTCGCGCTCGACGGTCTTCGCGAGCTGCGTGGCGACGGGCGTGCCGGCCTCGTCGTGAACGCCCTCGGAGACCGCGACGATGCAGCGGCCCAGCCGCTCGTGCACGCGCTTCACGTCGGCGAGGAACTTGTCGGTGGTGAAGCTGCGCTCGGGCAGGTAGACGAGGTGGGGGCCGTCGTCCGGGTAGCGGCGCGCGAGCGCGGAAGCGGCGGTGAGGAAGCCGGCATGGCGGCCCATCACGACCGCCACGTACACGCCGGGCAGCGCCGCGTTGTCGAGGTTCGCCCCGGCGAACGCCTGCACCACGAAGCGCGCCGCCGACGGGAAGCCCGGCGTGTGGTCGTTGCCCACCAGGTCGTTGTCGATCGTCTTGGGGATGTGCATGCAGTGCAGCGCATAGCCCGCCTGGCGCGCCTCGTCGGCCACGATGCGCACGGTGTCGGACGAGTCGTTGCCGCCGATGTAGAGGAAGTGCCCGATCTCGTGCGCCCGCAGGACCTTGAAGATCTCCTGGCAGTACTTGAGGTCCGGCTTGTCGCGGGTGGACCCGAGCGCCGACGCCGGCGTGGCGGCCACGCGCTCCAGGTTGTCGACCGTCTCCTGCGTGAGGTCGACCATGTCCTCGTTGACGATGCCGCGCACGCCGTGGCGCGCGCCGTAGATGCCGTCCACCTCGCGCAGTCCGCGCGCCGCGAGCACCGCGCCGACCAGCGACTGGTTGATCACCGCCGTGGGTCCGCCGCCCTGGGCGATGAGGATCTTGCTCGTTGCCATCGGTCATGCCTCCGTGAAAGTCCCGAGCCGCACCGCGACCCTATGACGCATGCGCGCGCTCGTCGCTGGGCGCAGTATTCAGCAAATCTTTACGCGCGGCCATGGCGCCGGCGTCCGCTGGCATCGCAGGGCGCGCGTTGAGGAAGGCATGCGCTTCGACGGTCCGTGGGCGGGGGAGTCCCCCCAAGGTTGAAGCGTTGCGGGCGCGCAAATCCCCCCCGACAAGAGGATGCGCTCGCGTCGTCGTGGGCGTAGCCTGACGACATGGATGAGCGGTTTGGGCATGCCGCTTGCCGAGTGGACAGCAAAGAGATCGGACGCCATGAGCATCGCCCTTTATCGACTTCGCCTCTACTGGGATGGCCGCCACGGCGCCGTCCGCAACGGTGACGACACGCGCATCCTGGTCGAGCCGCCCGTGCTGCCCGGCGCAGACAGCTCGGCCAACCTGGAAGAGATCGACTACGCCCCCGAGGTCGATTGCGCCCAGGTGCGCGAGCGGGAAGGCGACTGGCGCCAGATGACGGCCGACGAAGTCGCTGCGGCCGAAGCGCTGCTCGCGTCGCTGGGCCAGCCGCAATGGCCGCGCGAGCGCGCGGCGTGACGCCGCTGCCAGGGTCCCTTTCCCGGCCTTCCTGTAAGAACTTCCAGTACCCCGGGCGCGCGTCCACTGCTCCAATGGACCCCACGCGCTGAACGCACGAAGGAGCAAGCCCCGGCTCCGTGGTCGGCGCGACCGACGCGAAGGCCGGACCACCGGCCCGGCCGGCTCAGGGAACTCGAGGGGTGAAGTCGAACGCTGTCATCCGGCGCGGTGCCGATCGAACGATCGGCACCGCGTTCGTGTTTTCAGGCCCGCCCGGCGTGCAGGCGCTCCCAGTACGACGCGGCCTTGCCGACCCACGCCTGGAAGTGCGGATCGTGCAGGGCGTAATACGGAATGCCGCGCGCGGTGAAGCGCGCCGCCTCGTGGCCCAGCGACGCGTGCGAGCGCGTGGCCGCGCTCTCCAGCGCATGCAGGCCGATGAACCGGCGCATCGGGTCGGGGGCCGTCAGGTGGTCGCGAAGGCTCTGGGAATCGTGGATGCAGGACATGGGCGGGAAAGTTTCCTGAACGTCTTGCGGCCGTAGTGTCGGCATCGGCGCCGCGCCCGACGCGGCGCGTGGCCCGGGCCGCGCGAACGATTTCACGGCGATGTCCGCGCGCCCCACGAACGGCGGGACGCCGCGTTGTGCCGGCGCATCGCCCGCCGCGTCGGCGGGCGCGCCTGGCCGTTGTAGGAGATGTCCTCTTTTCGCCCGCGGTGCGCCGGGCGCCCGCGCGCATGCGTATGCTTTCGCAGGACAGCGGGTGCCCACACGGAGGCGCGACGACCATGGCGAAGACCGGCAGCACAGGCATCGCGGGCGCGGGCTTGGGCAGCGCGGCGCTCGCCCTGGCCGCGACCGTGCTGGGCGGATGCGCCGCCACGCGGCTCGACGCGCAATGGGTCGACCCCCAGCTCGCCGCGGGCGCCTTGCGCGGTGCGCGCGTGCTCGTCGCCTGCGAGGCGCAGGACACCACGCTGAAGCGCGTGTGCCAGGACCAGCTGGCCGCCGAGGTCGTGGCGCGCGGCGCCACGCCGGTGCTGCTCGCCGACGACGCCCCGCCGGCCGGCCCGGCCACCGACGAGCGCTATGCGCAGGAGGCGCGCCGCGCGGGCGCACGCGCCAC
>Ga0075429_100000226_pt1 | contig 38301 bp, 30 predicted proteins | sample RhiMetdeltSRZDD3_FD_75295 | JGI IMG/M metagenome (GOLD analysis project Ga0075429, IMG submission 75295) | Populus rhizosphere microbial communities from Tennessee, USA - Rhizosphere MetaG P. deltoides SRZDD3 | ecosystem: Host-associated > Plants > Roots > Rhizosphere > Soil | place: USA...
GCCGTGCTGAACAGAGCATAGGGACGATCACCGCAGGTGCGGGTGACCGGCCGGGGTCGAATATGCGGCGTAGGCCGCGAATGGTCGGGTTGGGCGCGGCGGATCCCGTCGCGGCGGGTGTTGATACGGCTGTCTGGGGTTGCCGTTGATCGGCGTAGATGTGCAGGTCAACCAGCCTTTGTTCTTGACTGCTCGAACAAGTGTTCGTATCGTCGCCGGTGTGGGGGGTGCGGTGCGGTTGTGGTGGAACGGCCGGTGGGGCCGGATAGCGCAGCGTCGGGTGCGGCTCTACCACGAGCCCGAGGTCGAGGAACGGCCATGGCGGGTGGAGGCCCAAGCCGGTGACAGCGAGGGCCCCACCCAGTCCTGGCGGTTCGCATGCCAACCGGACGCCCTCGACTGGGTCGACCAGCTGCTGGACTCCGACGGCGGCGACGGTTGGCGGCCCATCACCCTGCCAGCCCGACCGAGAACAGGCGGATAGGTCTGCGTCACGGCAGGCGCCGGCAACCCGACCGTTGAACGCCCTGAACCTTCCGCTCGCCCGGGACCCGCCGAGCTGATCAAGGATCTGGCCGTGGTCCACGACCCTGACGCAACCCATCGCCCCGCACTTCGCCGGCGAACAACACGTTCCCGAGCCGAGTCGGAAAAGGCGTCGCCGGCCGATCTGGAAACCATTGTGCGCAATGCCGCCATCATCATCAGGCGGACTACGCGGCGAGGTTCTCAATGAGAAGATCGAGTAAGTGGCGTACGTCAGTTTGCTGGGGGCAGGCGACGACCCAATCGCCGCGGTCTGGCTTGTCTCCACAGCCGTCGAGGCGGGTGCGCAAGTGGTGTAGGTGCTTCAGGGCCTTTGCCGGCCGGTTGCGCTTCAATGACCGTTCGACCTTTTCCAACGCGGCGATGATCGCCGCCGCGTTCGGTGCCGCGGGCGGGTACGCCGATCCCGACCTATGGCCGTGGCCCACTACCGACACCACCGCTGAGGGAGCCGCGCATGCGTAGCCGGGAGCTGACCCTGGGCCGATCCTTCGGCGTGGCCTTCGACCACGGCGAGGACTTCTTCACCGCCCTCAGTGAGTTCTGCCGCGCCAACGGGGTCCGGCACGGCTACATTCCGGTGTTTATCGCGGGTTTCGCCGAGGCCGAGATCGTCGGCACCTGCACCAAGCTCGACGACCCGCAGGCGCCGGTCTGGTCCAGCGTGCACCTGACCAACATCGAAGCGCTCGGCGGCGGGACCATCGCCTACGACGAGGCCGAGCAGGCGATCCTTCCGCACATCCACGTCACGGTCGGGCTCAAGGAGCACAGCGCCACCGCGCACACCAGCCACCTCCTGTCAGCGAAGATCCAGTTTCTGACCGAAATGCTGCTCATCGAGGTCGCAGCACCGATGATGCGGCGCGAGCGCGACCCCGGTCTCTACAACGTGCCGCTCCTGCGATTCGACGACGGCCCGGGTCGCTGAGGCCACTGCGGCTGCTTGAGACATCGTTGACTCGCGCGTTCAATCGACCTATCGCGTGAGCTCGGCGACTGGAGGCCGGCCTTGATCGACCCGCAGGACCTCGCAGCGGCGCGTCGTGCGCTCGGCGCCCGGCTCGCGGTGCTACGCGATGCTGCGGGCTACACGCAGAAGACGTTGGCACCCCAAGTTTTCTGCAGCCGCAGCACGGTGGCCAACATCGAAACCGGGCACCACCCCGGAACCCGCGACTTCTGGAAACTCTGTGACCATGTACTTCGCGCCGACGGCGTGCTCATGGCCGCCTATGAGGAGTATCAGGTCCTTGTCGCGGCGCAACGGCAGGAGGCGGTCGCCGAGGCAAAACGCCCCATGACCCCGCTGGGCCTCACGGTGCCGGGAAGCGACGGTCTCACCGACGACGACTGGGATCGGCTGCTCACCGTTGTCCGCGATCCACGCAGGGCGGACGCCCAAGTGGCCGGCCACCTGACGACCATGCTGAGCAGCCTCCGACACTCCGAAGACCTCATCGGTGCCGGACCGCTGGTGGCGCCAGTCCGCGCGCAGCTCGAACTGACCGAGAACATCGGCAAGCACGCCAAAGAGCCCATTCGCAAAGAACTCCTCAACCTGGCCGCCGAGCAGGCCGAGCTGCTGGGTTGGATGCTAAGCGACATCGGCGAGCCCGGCAGGGCCAACGCGGCGTACGACCAAGCCATGGAGTGGGCCCAACGCGCCGGAAACCACAACATGATCGCGTCCATCCTGTCGCTGAAGAGCCACCTGGCCTGGGCATCGGGGGACGGCATGGCCGTGGTAGATCTTGCCTGTGCGGCCACCCGCGAGCCACAGAAGATCACGCCAGGGGTCATGGCACTTGCTCTGCAGCAGGAGGCCCGCGGTCACGCCATGGTCGGCACCGCCGACCTGGTTGACGCCCGCCTCGACGAAGCCATCGAGGCGACCGCCGCAGCGAAACAGCATGCCGAGGACGAGCCCCCGTGGATCTACTTCGCATCCGTGGAACGCCTCGTGGGACAGCGAGCGATCGCATACACCGAAATCGACCGCGCCGAGGAGGCCGTTGATCTGCTCACCCAGGCGATCACCACACTGCCGGCCGATCTCCGCCGTGACCGCGGACGCTACCTTGCCCAGCAAGCCCTCGCGCACGGTGTGGTTGGAAACGTGCCCGAGGCGTTCGGCACCGCCCGTGCAGCCGCCGCGATCGCCGTGGAAACCGGATCGGGGCACACGCTGCGAACGCTGCGCCAACTCCGTCGACGCTACGACGGCAGCAAGCACCCGGCGATTGCCGAGTTCGACGCCTACGTTCGCGAGCACCTGAGCGGCCACGGGAGATCTGCGTGAGGGACGTGGCCGAACGAGCCGAGGTGATCGCCAGGAAAGCCCATCGAGGACAGAAGTACGGCGACAGGGACTACATCGAAGCTCACGTCGCTCAGGTCGCGGCTATCGTTGCGCGTCTTGGCTACAACGACCTCTACGTCGCTGCCGCCTGGCTGCATGACGTCGTGGAAGACACCCCGGTCAGCGAACATGACCTACTTGACCAGGGTATACCGGCCGACGTGGTCGCGCCGTGGAAGCCCTCACCGAGCGAAGAATGAAACTCACGAGCAATATCTGGCGCGCGTCGCGATACACCCGATGGCGGTCGCCGTCAAATACGCCGACTCGTCGGCAAACTTCGCCTCGACCATGCTGCTCTCGCCATACCTCAGCGACAGGGACTTCCGCGACTGGAGCCACGAATACGCCGGCAACCTCGTATACCTTCGGCCATTGTTGCCAGAGATTGAGTAAGCAACGGAGCCCGGCGTGACCGACCGCCGTCCTGCCCATCCGGTGGGGTTTGACCGGGTCGCTGACATCCCACAGGATCGCGGCGTCGCCGCCGCCGGTCATTGCGGTGCGCCTGTCCGGGCCAACCGCCACCGACTCCACGCCGCCGCTGTGGCCGGTCAGAATGCTGAGCCGCCGGGGGTCGGCCAGGTCGCTGATATCCCACACCATCGCGCTCGTGCCTGCGCCGCTGGTCAGGACGGTGCGCCCGTCCGAGCCAAACGTCACCGTGCCCTGCAGAGCAGTCCTCTCGATGCCTCGGGAGCCGGGAACTAGCCTGCTCGTGGCCAGGGAGTGGTGCTGTCACCGGCCGCCGCGCCCGAGTCCCGCGGCCACTGTGCCCGCGGGTTATCCACAGCCGCCGTCCACAGGGTCGAACCCGGTCTTCCGCCGCACTGCGCGGGGCGGGCAGGGTCAGCGGCATGCACGCCGACACCGAGGACAGCACCTGTCTCTGGCAGATCCGCGACCGGCACGGGTGGCGGCATACTGTGCTGTTCACCGCGTCAGCGGACCTCCTGGTCGCCTGGTACACCGCCTCTACGAGCATGCACCGGCGCTCCTGGGCCGCCGCGAACCGCCGATTCGGCGCCGTCGTGCAACGGGTCCGGACGGCTCGGCTCGGTAAGGACGTGGATGAGCTGGAACGGGCCTGCCGCGTGTTGCTCCACCATGCTGACGCCCGGCCGGTCCAAACGCCGCTGATTCGGGATGCGTTCATCCAATTGCGTGAAGGGCTCGCTTGGGTAGCCGCCGACGGCACCATCTGCCTGATCGGCTGCGACACCTGCCAGCACCCGGCGACAACCCAATGCGCACCACCCGCGCTCACGGACACCGGCGGTTGAAACCTCCCCCAATGAACAGGTCGCTCCGACGAGGTTGTATCTGGCTATTTCTTCGGCTTCGACCCAAACTCATAGGCCATCCCGACCTGGACGCCGACCCTAAGCCCGGTTACTGCCGGCCCAGTTCTCCCTTGGTAACGCCATGGCCGCTCTCGGCGCGCAGCCAAACGGTTCGTGAGCGTCGATATGCGGACGACTCCGGCAAGGCAGGTGATCGTCATCATCAGCCGTGGCCGGGTTGCTGCCTCCCGCGGCGACGGCTGGGCCGGGCTCGGCGGGCGCCTGAGCGCTATCCCTGGTTGAGCGGGCCAGCTAGCCCGCCGACCATGTTGGCCGTCGGAATCGGCGGGGGTCATGCCGGGTACGGAACGCGAACCGGACAGCATTTTGAGCAGCCGGAGTTTCGTGGACATCCACATGGCTACCCGGCGATGGCACGGGATCGCGGATGTGCCCAGGGTGTTGCGGCGTCCGGCGGTAGCACCGTAGTCGAGTCCGCCGCGTTCGCGGACACGGCCAGCACCTGCCGATAGGTGCCGGACCGCAGGGTTTCGGCGTGGCACTGCCGGCACGGTCCACGGCGGGCGCAGCCCACTCCGGTGACGAGGTTGCGGACGTGGTGGTAGGCGTCGTTGGGGTGGTCGGCTTTGACCACGTACCACACGCCGGAGCGGTCGCCGTTCGGGAGCGCGGCGGTCACCGAGGGCCGCATCGGCAGGTACAGCTCGTCGTGGGCGTGGCGGACCAGGAAGGTCCGGTCGAGGTAGTCGCACTCGTCCGACGCGGGCTGGTGCTGGGCGTACCAGGCCGCGGCGTCGGTGATTGTTCCGAGACCCCATAGCAGCTCCGCCGGGTAGTGGGTCACCTCGACGCGGGCGTCGAAGTATCGAAGCCCGGGATCGGCGACGCACTGGTCGGGGTGAAAGACGGCGCGCAGGATGACGCACTGCCACGGCTGGTCGTCAGGGTCCACCGCATCGGCCAAGTGCTTGGCGAGGGTGGTGTGCCGTGCGCTGCCGTCGGTGGGCCAGGCCATCACGATGACCTCGCGGCGGAGCGGGGCCGGGTAGAGGCGTCCGCCCGGGGTCGGCACGCCCCACAGGTGATTGATGATCTCAGCAAGGTCACTCAGCGTGCGGGCGGCCTCGACCGCGCCGTTCAGGTGGTAGCCAATTGGATGGGCGACGAAGTTACGCAGGTCCGATAGTGCCTGCTCGATGCCGCGGTTGCGCTGCCCGCGCAGCAGGCCGACCCGCCGAGCCCAGTCGCGCAGGCCGGCCAGCATGCCTTTGAACCGCATGGTGTGCCCGGCATCGAGCCGTAGCCGCCAGCCGCGGTGCGCCGAGACGAACTCGTGGACCTGCTCGTACCGGTCGGCGGCGATCTTGTAGTCAGTGCCACCGGGGTCGACGAACGTGACCGTGCCCTGGTGGTAGTCGATGAACCGATCGCGCAACGCCTGCTCGATCACCAGAAGGGCGTGGTCGTGGACCAGGGTGAAGATCTCGTAGCAAAGCACGCCGTAGGCGAAGACGGTCCGCAGATGATCGAAGCTACGGCGGGTTCCCTCGGCCACCGCGGGCGCGAGTTCGAACTGGGCGACCGCCTGCTGCTGGAACTCCGCAGAGTCCTCGGGGCGCATCTTCACCCCGACGCCCAGGCCCATCGGGGTGAAATGCAGCGTGCGGTCATCGACCTGGCACAGCTCGTCGAGCGACTTGATGATCACAACCCGTGCCTTCCCGTCGTGTGGCGAACCGGACAGGATACGTCCGCCGAACACCAGGCGCGGCACTTTTTCCTGCCACGGCGGTGGCCCTACGCGCCGGGGCGCCGACCTGCGGCATACGTCCGATAGTGACAATCGGAGCACAACGGCATGCGTGTCACTCGCGAGCGCCTACCGACACCTGAGCCGTAACGTCTAGCCCCCATTTACCCTGGCATCTAGCCCCGCTAGACTCTACGCTTGTGGTCAAGGAGATGAGCCTGCGGAGCGTGGAGAAGGCACTCCAGGCACAAGGCTGCCAGGTGCTCAGCGAGGACGGCAAGCACACCAAATGGGGCTGCCCCTGCGGCAAGCACACGACGGCCGTGCCACGCCACCGGGACATCTCCCCGGGTGTTGTCCGCAACATCATCCGCGACCTTGCATGTAGGCCAAAGGGGTGGCTGCAGTGACGACCTACAGGGTGCGCGCCAAGCGGTGGGCGCGCGGGTGGGAACTTCATATCGACGGGGTGGGCGTGACCCAATCCCACGGGCTCGCCGACGCCACGGAGATGGCCCGCAGTTACATCGTCATGATGCGCGACGTCGCGCCAGATACGTTCGCGATTGACATCGTCCCCGAAGTCGGTGAGGGGCTCGACAAAGCCGCTACCGACGCTCGCGAGGCGGTACGCCAGGCAGAGGAGGCTCAGCGCAGCGCAGCCGCCCAGTCGAGGAGCGTGGCGCGCCGACTTCAGGAGCGAGGGCTGTCGGGGCGGGATATCGCGGCGCTGTTGCAGTTGTCCCCTCAGCGGGTGTCGCAGCTACTGCAACCCAAGCCGAAGAGCGGAAAGGTTGCCGCAGCGTCGGCGATGAAGAATCCCCGCGCAACGAGCGCGCGGGCGAAGAGCGCATCCGTCGTGCTGAAGGATGCTCGCTCGGCCAAGACGAGCAAGTCCGACACGGGCTCGGCGCTTGGGCAGACCGCCCGCAAGAAGACGCGTAAGAACGCCGACACCGTCGCCTGACCGCAGGAGCACAACGCCCAGTCCCTCGCTGAGAGGCCCATAACCCGGGCTCGGACCAAGACTGGTAGGTGCCCTCCCGGACGTGGGCTCCCCTTGAACAGGGCGGGAGCCACCACCTGACGCGATCAGCACGCGCGGCCAACGAGACGGTTGATGCTCGGCTGACCGTGCCAGGACCGACGGACCAGGCCGTTCGGCAGCCGGAGCAGGTCACCGAATCGCAAGAGCCAGTCTCGACCTTCCGAGAACTGGCTCTCTTGATCCGATTTCCTTCAGACGAAGCTCGGGAGTGTGAGCGCCAGGGTGCTAGGACTCTACGTCGTCAAGAAGGGTGGCGACCTCGTCGATGAGCCGTTGGTCGGTATCCGAAAGCTGGCCAGTTCGTCTGCGGCCTGCGGCCTGCGGTGAACGGGATGTGGCCGAAAGCTCTAGTACGTGCCGCAGAGCGCCGACTGCCACCGCGGGATCTGCCCGAACAGTTCGCACCCACTTGGCGATGCGTTCGGCGTCAAGGTGTCGGACGTTGAGTTTGCCCGACTCCATGTCGTAAACGTCTTCCGCCGAGACCTGCAGGGCATCCGCGAGTTCGGTCACCTGGATGTTGGCTTCCGCCCGTTTGAAGGCCAGGAGAGCGGGTAGGGCTGCGCGATTGGCGCGGCGGTTCCTAAGGCCGCGATTCGCCGCCTCAACAAGCTTTTGCCGAGTTGCCGGTGTGGGGTTTTCGCCGCCGATGAGCAGTTCGGTCACGTAGCGCCGGACAGTGGGGCTGAGCATGCTGGCGCCAAGGGCGGGGAGCAGGGTGGCTGCGGCGCGCTCGTCGGCCCCAGCCTCGCTGGCGTCGTGATCGTCTGCGTCGCCTGGGCGCGTGAGTGCCTCATGCAACTGCGCAAGCTCGGGGTCGCGCGCGAATCGGTTGTCGGCCGGGTCGGGGCTCATGCGGGGCCTCCTCTCAGGAACGAGGTCAGGCGTTGGTCGTTTTGGGCGATCCGGACGAGCCGCTGACGGGCGCGAGAGTAGCGCTGACGCACTGCGGCGTCGCTGATGCCAAGCAGGGCGGCGACCGTCTGGCTTGGCAACTGTTCGATCTCACGTAGAGCGAGGATTGCCTGGTCAGGCTCGCTGAGCTGACCGACGACTTCGGTGAGGGCGGCAGTAACACCGCCGGGGATCTCTCGGCTGGACTGTGCCTTTGGTTCGGCTAGGTCGAGGCCGTCGATGCTTTGCAGGCGTGCGTTGTCGCGACGGTAGTCCAGCGCGACATAGCGAAGCATGCTGCGTGCCCACCCTGCGAAGTCGCCTTTCGTCGGATCGTATAGGTCGATTTTGCGTACGGCCCGCTCCACGGCGCACTCGCATATCTGCTCGCAGGCGGAGTCCCCTAGGTCTGAGGCAAGGCCGCGGGCGTAGCCGAGCAGCATCGGTGCGTACAGGCTGACTAGGAACGGACCGGCATGCTCCTTGCCCTCGCGGGCGGCTTGGATCAGGTCTTCGTCGTCCACCCTCCACCTCCCTGCCTTTGTCCGCGCTGGTGTGACAGGGCGGTTCATCCGTTGGCCCTGCTTACTGAGGGTAGTGGCGGCATAGGGTCCAGGGTCCGATGCGAGAGCGTGTCGTTGTCGGGGTTCCACTGGCCAACAAGTGCAGGTATCCGCCAAGACAACACATGCTTGTCGCGCAACTGGTCGGTCGCGTCGATGATGGCCTCGGCGAGAACGCACGGCTGGTTGAGTCTCCTCAGCTCGCGGTCGACGACCTCGACAACCCAGATCCAGCGGGACATCTGCATCCGCCGGTAAACAGCCGCCAACGTGGCCGGCACCTGCCGGGCTTCGAGACCGGTCTTGAAATCATTGGACAGCACTACCGTGGAGCGGAAGCTGAGCTCGCGAGGCTTGCGATCGAGGCGGTCCCGTAGGTCTGTCCCGACCTTGGCGGCGTTATCGTCGAGCGCTTGTCGTAGATATAGCTCGCCGATCACCTCGGCGTCTTCGCCAGACATGTACACCTTCTGCGGAAGCGGGATAACCAGGTATTCCCAGGGCGCATAGGCGTCGAGGAGATAGTTGTCGACACCGATGTAGATACCCACCTCGTCGTCGTGCCGTATGAACCGAATCCGTTCGTCGGGCTGACCCGGATTTAACCGCTCGTACCCGACCAGGACGAACACGTGCTCAGCGCCACCCACGATGACCGGTATTCCCGAATTGAGGTAACGACACGCGAGGCGGAACGGCGACTCGCCAGGGGGCGGTGGGTCCAGACCGTAGACGAGCGCCGGGTACCCGAGCCTGGAAGCAGCGACGCTGATCTGGTACAGCGTCAATCCCATGGAAGGGAGCCCTCGGCCGATGTCATCGGGCACGGCTGCGGTGATGTCCCCCGGCAGCAGTCGCGGGCCACCAAATGCGAGATGGTGATAGTACGCGATCATCCAGAGCGTGGCGTGCGCACAGACGGACATCTGGGCATCTTGGCTAACGAATGGGGTTCCCATGACGCCGAGCGGCTCGCCAAGCAGATTGACCTGGTCCCGGGCAAGGCATGTGACGTGCGGTTGGGTGCCGATCTGAGGAGCGAGCATCGTGCGCCCAACGGGAGCCCCGGGAAGCGGTCGCAACACGGTGTATCCAAGGTAGCCCACGTTGTTGAACCGGGTGGGCTCGTCCCGCGAGGTCAACGATGGGGGCATCTGCTCGGCGAAGAAATGCAGGCGGTGGGCTACAGAGGGGTAGCGGCGGAAGGTTGTTGAATAGAACTGACTGTGCTCGTTGCGGTAGTCCGGATCGATGTAGCGGTATTCAAGAACAGCACTCTGCGCTCCGCTCGCGTACGCGTGTGCGAGCACGTTGGTCAGTACCTCGGGCCGCGAGCCGCCGTACCTGTCAAGCAAGCTGTTGAGCGCGCCGGGACGCGCGAGATCGACAGCGTCGGCCGGGTGGTCGTAGGACCAGTCCTGCAAGTTCATCTGATGGCTAGCTGACGGGGTAGTCTCGGCTCTCCGACTCGGCGAGCTGCCGAGCGGAGTGCAGCTGCCTGAGCCGTTCGCCAAGTTCGGCTGCCCGTTCGTTGCTGAGCACGCCGCTGCGCTCCGACTCTGGCTGCGGCGTTAGGCCACTCTCGATGCTGGTGACGTACTCGTCCAGCGGGTACCTGCCCGGCTGCCCCATGTCCGTCATGGTAACCATTGGTTACCCCACCGAGACACCGCGTCGGACCGGTAGGTCGCGTCCGTCCCCCAGCCCCAGTAGCCCATCGGTTCCGCACACGTAGCAGGCAGGATCAGAGCGAATAGGGGCCGTGGTCACGGCCCGGCGGTGCGCCCTGTACAGCACGCGATCGCTAGCGCCTCCCAGGAACCCCGCGAGAAGCTGACAGACTTCCAAGCAGGCCAGCGATGCAACCACCCCGTTAAGCGCAACCACAGCGGGCGCCGGAGCACTCACTCCACGCAAGTAACCGCGGCGCTCCTCCTCGGCGCGTTGATCGTCAGTGAGGTACTCCTCACGGACGAGCGCCGGATCGAGCATCCCCGCGCAGTGCAGGCAGCCGCGACCGGGGCGCAGAACGCGGACCTGCCCTCCTGCCTGAACTGCCCCCTCCGTGGGAATGACATCTACCCCGAGATCCACGACTGGCAGCAGATACTGCTGCGCAACCTCGGTTAGCAATGCCCGAGAGCCGTGCCCGTCGGTGGCACAGACCACCACGTCCACGTCGGCGAGGAGAATCGGGTCGATATCGATGACTGATGCGGCGAGAGTCCGAACCGTCAGGCCAGGGTTGACCGCTTGTACGGCTGATGCCAGCACGTCTACCTTGCCGCGGCCAACATCTGCCGATATGGAACCAAGGAGCCGAGACAGATTTGACCTTTCCACCGTGTCGAAATCGACGAAGGTGAGCCGACCGACGCCCAGATGCGCAAGCTGCACGGCGACCTGCGAGCCGGTGCCGCCCGCACCCACGACCGCGACATGCGCCGCCGCCAGCCGGCTCTGGCCGAGGTTGCCCCAAGCGAGGACCTGCCGCGCGACCGTATCTGCTGCGCCGAGCGCAACCGGTTCGGGCAGCACGACGATCTGATCGCCAACTATCCGCAGGCGATCAATCGCTGTGGCTTGACCGTCTTGCCAGATGCGTGCGCTGAACGCGTCAGGGCCGAGCACGAGCGCCCCGACCGGCCGAGGCGTCAGCCGTCCGGCCAGCGCCCGCCCGCAGAGGTCTGTCTCTGTGTCCAAATCCAACGGAGACGGGCGGACGAGACCGGGCCACGGATGAGAGTGGCACAGCACAACCGTTCCGGCCTGCGCTCGCGCCTCCTTCGCCACGCGCGCCAAGGCAACCGGCGAGATGCTCAGATGCAACGGGCTGGAGTGAAGCAGATCGTCCGCGCCCATGGGGATTACGCGGCGTGTCGTCAGTACCGCACCGTCCGGAGAGATCAGTGTCCCGCACACGAGCGCAGCCGCGTGCTCGGACCCGTCTACCAACAGATGCCCGCGCAGCTGAGCCCATTGGCGGTCGGTTAGACGCAGCTCAACGGACATCGATGAACCTCAATTCTACGAAACGGAGATAGGTCAACAGATCGTCGCGGCCCGGCCGCCACGCCACCTGCAGATGCCAGGAGAACCACAGCAGCGGCTGAGCGTCGAGCTGCTGCACCCCGGTGTTGGTCGGCGTTGCACCGCCCGAGATGCGCAGATCGAGGTCCGTGTAGAAGCAATCTGGCTGCGCGGCGGGATATGCGGGACTGAGCAGCCAACGCACGCAAGTGTGCTGATGGCTCCACCCAGCCGGCAGTGCTACCCCGGGTACAACGACAATCGCGGTCCCGTCCGGCCGACGCATCACCTGCGCGCCCGGACGGGCCTCCTGCAACCGCGCCACCTCGATCTCTGAAACCACAGTCAGCCCAGGTTCCCGGCCGGCACGTCGTAGAAGCGCATGCCGGACTTGAGTTCGATCGGCTCGTCACGTCCGACAGGGCGATCCTCACCTGGACCTGGTACCTCCAGGAAGATCTGGTTGCCATCCGGTACGCCACCGAGCGTGGCGATCTGTGCTCCGGTCAGGGTCCGTTCGGTGACCTTGTAGTGGGTGTCGTTGATGAAAATGCTGATCGTCGGAGCGTGCGCGTCCTCCAGCTCAACGGCTGGGGTGTGGATGCTCATGTGACCTCCTCGCCTGCCTTCACCTTGGTCCGCGGTTTTGTGACAGGCGCCGCAGCGCGAGCGCGCGGCTCGACGGGCCAGGGGAATCGGACCGTGGTCCACGTCGTCGACGCTCCGCAATATCGCAACACCAGGACGGGGACCGTTAGGCGGCTGTCGGCCCGCTGCGGGGCCGGGCGACCGCTGTTCGCCAATGGTTCCAGCAGCCCGAGTTCCGGCCTGACACCGCAGGTCGACCGCGGGGTGCGATGGCGAAGGCCGTCCGGTCAACGGCCTCATCGCGACCGGCCGGTCAGCTTCACCTGACCGTGTCCGGCAAGATGCAGGTGGTTCTACCTGACGTCGGATGGCGCCGATCCAGGTCAGCGCCTCGGCAAGTTGGATGCTGGTCAGGCCCATGCCGGCCGCCTCCGCACAGAGTTGGATCAACACGTCGGCGTTGAAGGGAGCCGTGGGGTCATCGGTGAGGTGGACCTCGGCCGTGAACTGACCGGAGGGCCGGCTGGGTCGCGTCACGGATCGGTGTGGACGCCCGCGGGCACCGGCGCTGACGCCGCGCACTCGCGTCGGCGTCGTTTGGCGTGTATCCGGCCGGCGAGCTGACGCGTCGAGCGGTTGATCAGCGCAGAAGATCCGTAGCCGAATTGGGAAGTCGAAGGTACCGGCCGTGGTCGGCCATTTGCCGCATCAGGTTGAAGCCTTCGCACGCCTGAATGTGGCCATCGACGACGGCGATGCTGATGAGGTCGATGGTCTCGCGTGTGGTGATCCCGCGAAAACGGGCGTATCGCAGAGCTTCCTTGTCGTCGGAGATCCACCAGGAACCGGCGAACTCGGGCCATTCCAGGATCACGTAGCAGGTCTGCGCTTCTCCGAGGTGTTTCAACGGCTGGTCGTCCGTGCCGCCGAAGACGGCTCGCCGGATTCTGTTGATCTGCTGGATGTCAGATTCGTTGGTGATCTCGATCGCTTCGCCTAACAAGCCGTCTGCGGCCAGGGTGCGGAGGCTGGGAAGCGTGCCGGCCGATCTGGTCGCCTCGTACGCGACAGCCTCCGTCCACCTGCCGCGTCCGTCGAGCACCGACTTGAGCAGGTCAAGACGGTCCACGGCAGCGAAGTTGCAGAGAACCGTATTGTCCGGGAACAGGAACTCGGTCATAGGGCATCGTGAGTTTCCTGCGCCGACTCGATCTCGTGCCTTAGTTGGTCAACGTCGACCCCGAGCAGGTTTGCGTAAGGGCGAAGTGTGGCCGCGCCGGACTCGTAGGCGGCGTAGGTGTCTCGGACGAGGAGTCCAGGCGGGCGTGGCCTGCTCGCCTCGCTGACCCGCTGCGCGAACTCTTCGCCGCGGCCGGCCAGGTTCGCCGCCTTGGATCCGGTGAGTGCTTTGTAGCGGTCGCAGGCTCCCGCGTCGATCAGCCGCAGGTGGAGCAGGCGGTAGGCCAGGGCCGATGGGGTTACCGTCAGGTCGCACGCCAGTGCCGCGAAGCTCTTGTCCGTGAGGCCGGTCGAGCCGACCGCGTCGCGGAGCGTGCCTTCGGGCATGAGGAAGGCGGAGGCGAACGCGTTGGCTCGCATCTCGCTGGGGTCTTTCGCCTGTGCCTTGTCGTAGACGTCCCGGTCGAGATGGACCTCTTGATCGTCGCCCGCGAGCAGGTGGCCGAGTTCGTGGGCGAGCGTGAATCGCTGCCTGGCCGGGATATGCGATGTGGCCAGCAAGATCAGCTTGACGCCTTCGGACGATGCCGCCAGACCGTCGAAGCCGGTGCCGAGTTCGACCACGGCCACGTCGACGCCGAAGAGCTCCTCGATCAAGACGGTCAGATTGCCGATGGCCACCGAACAGCCTGCCTGACCGACCCGCATGAGCGCTTCTTGGGCTAACCGCCGACCCTGCTCGACGTACCCGCCCGTGTTGAATCTTGCGGTCACCGGTTGCCACGGTTGCTGGTAGCCCAGAGATGCCACGTCGGTGCGCAGCGTGCTGTATCGCTTCGCCGCGTCGAGCGCGGAGCCGGCGTTGCCGCTGGTGGTCCTGGCGGCCATCGCGAGCGGCGGTTCTTCACCGGTGATCAGCCAGTCCACCGTAACCTGGCATAGTTCCGCGATGCGGGCAAGATCCACGGAGGAGAAGCGGCGGGCACCGCTCAACGACTTCGACATCTTCGACTCGTCGAGACCGATACGCTGCCCGAATTCGCGCCGGCTCAGTCCGGATGCCTCGATCAGGCCCAAAACACGCTGGGGAACACTCGCCACCCGGTAAGGCTAGCTGATGACTTGCGAAAATCGCAAGTCAGGTGCAGAATGACGGACGGTGAGCGACGAAGGGGACACACTGACGTGACGATCGTGGCAGGGCATGAGGAGCGCGCTGGTGTCGGGGCGCGGCAGGCAGTGCCGCCGTTGCCCGAACTGGGCCAGGTGGTCAACGTCCGTGGTTCCACGTGGGCAGTGGCCGAGGTGCGTCAGCAGGGCCTGCCCCGCAGCCCGGCCGACGAGGGCGCGGCCGGCCTGACGCATGTGGTGAGCCTTCAGTCGTTGGAGGAGGACCGGCTGGGGCAGGAACTCGCGGTCGTGTGGGAGTTGGAGGTCGGCCACACGGTCGCGCCCGACCAAGGGCTCCCGGAGACCACCAACCCGGAGGCGTTCGATGACCCGAACACACTGGCGGCGTTCGTCGACGCGGTGCGGTGGGGCGCGGTCACGTCGGCCGACGCCAACTCTTACCAGGCCCCCTTCCGCAGCGGCGCGAACGTCGAGGCGTATCAGCTTGAGCCGCTGCGCCGCGCCCTTCAGTCCTCGCGGACCAATCTGCTGCTCGCCGACGACGTGGGCCTGGGCAAGACCATCGAGGCCGGGCTGGTCATCCAGGAGTTGCTGTTACGGCACCGTGCCCGTTCGGTGGTGATCGTGTGCCCGCCGAGTCTGGCGCTGAAGTGGCAAGACGAGATGCGCGAGAAGTTTGGTCTGGAGTTCGTCATTGTCAACAGTGACCTTATGGCCCGGGTTCGCCGCAGCCACGGGTTGAACGCCAATCCGTTCCGGCTCTTTCCCAGGGTCATTGTCAGCATGTCTTGGCTGCCGACTCTGCGAGCCCAGCGCCTGCTGCGGGACGTCTTCGCCGACGTCGCGGATACGGCCACGGCTCGACGGTTCTCGTTCGATGTGCTGGTCGTGGACGAGGCCCATCACGTAGCGCCTGCCAACCCCACGACCGCACCCGGCCGGCGTGGCTACGCCGTGGACAGCCAGCGAACGACAGCCACCAAGGCACTCGCGGAGAAGTGCGAGCATCGGCTGTTTCTCAGTGCGACCCCACACAATGGCTATTCGGAGTCGTTCACCGCACTGATGGAGATGATCGACGGGCGCCGGTTCACCCGCGGTGCGAACCTCGACGAGCGAGCCCTGCGGGATGTGACGGTTCGACGGTTGAAGACCGAACTGCCGGAGAAGGAGTTCCACAAGCGGGTCCTCAAACCGATCGTGTTCACTCCGAGCGAGGACGAACAGCGGCAGTTTGCGGTGCTGGATCGAATCCTCACGGAGAGCGCACGCGCAAACGGAAAGGGCCGTTCGGGCGGCATCGTGGCGATGCTGCTGAAGAAACGGTTCCTGTCCAGCCCATGGTCGTTCGCCCGAACGTTGGAACTCTACGAGCGGGCCGCCGACGGTGGCCGGCTGGACCTCGACGATGAGGAGCAGTACTACCAGGAGGTCCTGGGCAGCGGGCAGTCCGACGAGGAGGAGGGCGAGGTCGAGCACCCGGAGTTCACTGCGCTGCGGCGGAGCAAGGGCTTCGACGCGCTGGTCGCGGCTACCAGCGGCGAGATCGACGCGCTCATCGGCTGGGGCAGGCGCTACGAGCACCGGCCGGACTCCCGGCTGGAGGCGCTGATCAGGTTTCTTGACGCGATCTGCCGCCCGGACGGCAAGACGTTCACCCACGAGCGGGTCGTCGTATTCACCGAGTACGCCGCGACGCTCGACTGGATCGCCGGCGTACTGAGCCAGCGCGGCTATCGCGACGTCCTCAAGACCATCCAGGGCTCGACACCGACTGACGAGCGGGAGCTGATCAGAGCCCAGTTCACTGAGGATCCGGCCAAGCACCCGGTGCGTGTGCTGGTCGCCACCGACTCGGCCGGCGAGGGCATCGACCTACAGCACCACTGCCATCGGCTGGTCAACTTCGACATCCCGTTCAACCCGTCACGGTTGGAACAGCGTATTGGGCGCATTGACCGGTACGGCCAGCACTACGCGCCCGAGATCTACCAGTTCGTCGCCGACTCGACCGGCACGAAGTACGCGCAGGACCTGAACTTCCTGGTAGAACACATCGCACGGAAGATCGGAACCGTCGCTGCGGATCTCGGCTCGGTGAACCAGGTCATCGACATCGATGTGCAGAACCACTTCAACCCGGCCGCGACCGCCCGCAGGGCCAAGCCGTCCGCGCCGGATGACGGCAATGCGGTGATCACCCGAGCGCTGGCCGGCGGCATCGAGCTCAACCGCCGGCTCACCGAGCTGTCACGTACCTATGACGAGCGCAAAGTGGAAATGCACCTCACACCCGCGAATGCGCGCCGGGTCGTAGACGCCGCGCTAGCGCTCACCGCACAGCCGCCACTGGTCGACATCGGCGACGACCACACCGACGCGCAGGTCTTCTCCGTTCCCGGCCTCGGATCGGCGTGGCAGTCCGCACTGCGCGGCCTCGACACCCGGCTGGAGCCCGGCAAGCCACGCCCGATCACGTTCGACGATAAGGCCGCGCGGGACCGCAACGATCTCGTCCACATCCATCTCGGGCACGCACTAATGCAGCGCTCGGCCCGGGTCCTGCGCAGCGCGCTGTTCAGCGTCGACTCACCGGTCAGCCGGGTCACCGCGGTCGTTGTCGAAGATCTGCCGCAGTCCTGCGTCGCGGCCGTGTCGCGGCTGGTCCTCGTCGGACGAGGCGGTCTGCGCCTACACGAGGAGGTGTTCCTCACCGGCATCCGGGTGCGCGGGCAGGCGATGGCCGAGGCCAAGGTGGAGCAGGTCCTCGACGAGGCACTCGACGCGGAGAACCTGACGCTGGCCGATGTCGGCGTCCGCTCGGCACTCACCGCGCTGTGGAACGCCGACGACTCGCGGCTGCGTACCCGCCTGTTGACAGCGATGGCACGCAAGGCCGAGTCGCGACAGGAGAAAGTCACCGAGGCGCTGCAGGCCCGTCGAGACACCGACATCGCCAGGGCCGGGGAGATCTTCGGCGCCTTCCGGATCAACCTGCGCGAATCTCGCGACCGGCTGTCGGCCGAGATCCGCAGCCAGGAGGAAGCGCTGTTCACCGACGACCAGCAGGCCCAACGCCGCCGCGACCTGCGGGCGATGGAGGACCGGCTGGCGAGCCTGCACGATGAGGAACAGCGGGAGATCACCGCGATCCGCGAGCGGTACAGCGACATCAAACCGCACGTGTCCGCCGCGGCCGTCGTGTTCGCGTTGACCCCGGCGGACGCCGATGCCGGGAGGGTGCAGGCATGAGCCGCACGTTCGCACCCTCGGGCACTGACCTGCACCGCGGGTGGCTGGAGCTGGTCGACACCGACGGGCCCTATCTGGCCATTCCCGCGCTCAAGCGGGTGTGGCCGCAGGGCATGCCGCAACCGGACACCGACGCGGTCGCCGCGCTCAAGGACGCCAAGCCCGCGTTCGAGAAAGCGTGGGAGAACTGGGACCGGCGCCGCGACGACACCGCCGCGCTGGAGTTCTATCGCGAAGCGCGCGACACCTGGGCGGACATCGTCCTACGAGAGGTCCTGGGCTGGGACGACTCCTACCGCACCACCGCCACCAGTGAGGTAGTGCGATCCCCCAACCACGCGGTTACTGTGCGCCCGACCGGGATGCTCGTCCACGCTGACACGACCGCGGCGCTGGTCCTGGTCGTCGACCCGGTTGACTCGCTGCGCGACCCGCTCGACGACGGGTGGGCGACCAGCCCGATCGATCGTATGGAAGAGCTGCTGCGCGCGGTGAAGGTGCCGGTCGGTGTCGTCACCGACGGCCGCTGGTGGGCCATCGTCAGCGCCCGGGAGCAAACCATGCTCGCCTCGGGCATCGTCGACGCACAGACCTGGATCGAGGAGCCGCAGACCCGCAACGCGTTCATCGAACTGCTCCAACGCCGCCGACTGATCGGCGGCAAACCGGAAGACCGGCTGACCGAGCTGTTCGGCGAATCGGTCGCCGCCGCCGAGGAGATCACCGAGGCGCTGGGCACGCAGGTCCGCCGCGCGGTCGAACTGCTGGTACAGGCGCTGTCGGAGGCGGCTCTGGACGCCGTCCGCCACGGCGAGCCGGACCCGTTGCCGAAGAAACGCGCGGATGTGTACGAGGCGGCCGTGACGGTGATGATGCGGGTGGTGTTCCTCCTGTTCGCCGAGGAACGCGGCCTATTGCCCCAGGGCAGGCTGTTCGCAATGGGCTACGGCATCAGCGACGAGCTGGACGACCTCGACACCCGCGCCCACGAGGAGGGCAGCGAAGCCCTCGATGCCACCCACCTGACCTGGCACCGCCTGTTGGCGACCTCGCAAGCGCTTTACCGCGGCGCGTCCTTCGAGGACATCCGGCTGCCGTCCTACGGCGGTTCGCTCTTCGACCCGAGCCGCTTCGGCTTTCTCACCGCACGCGGGGAACGGGCCACCCTGGCCATCACGGTCAGCGACCGGGTCATGCTTGAAGTCCTGCGCGCCGTCCAGGTCGCCCAGCTGAAGGGACAGCCCGCACGACGGATCTCCTTCCGCGACATCGACGTCGAGCAGATCGGATACATCTACGAAGGTCTGCTCGGCTACTCCTGCGCCGAGGTCGACGAGGTCACCGTGGGCCTCATCGGCAAGCATGGCGAGGAGCCAGAGATCCCACTCGCCGAGCTCGAAGCACTCGCAGCCGGCAAGCCGAAGGACACCGCGCTGGCCGACGCGATCCTGGCCTGGGCCAAGGAGCATCAGCCAGCGGCGACAGCGCCGTCGAAGGCGGCGCTGGCCAAGGCCATCCGGGACAGCGCGAAGGTCGAGGACGCCGAACGCGCGCTGCGGGCGGTCACCGCGGACGCTGGGCTGCGCGACCGGCTCCGCCCGTTCATCGGGATCATCCGCCGTGACTTGCGCAATCGCCCGCTGGTCGTGGTCCCCGGTGGCGTGATGGTCATCGAGACACCCTCACGGGCCACCGCGGGCGCGCACTACACCCCGCGCTCGCTCGCCGAGGACGTCGTGAAGTACGCACTCGAACCGCTGGTGTTCGACCCGGGGCCGCACCAGCAGGCAGATGGCTGGGTGCCGGTGTCGTCAGACCGGATTCTCGATCTGAAGGTCGCCGACATCGCGTGTGGATCGGGCGCGTTCCTCGTGGCCGCCGCGCGCTATCTCGCCAGCCGGCTCGTCGAGGCGTGGCGGCGCGAGGGCGCCGCAGTCGGCACTCCACACGAGCTTCAGACGCACGCGATCCGTACCGTCGTGGCGAGCTGCCTCTACGGCGCCGACATCAACGCCATGGCCGTGGAGATGTGCAAGCTGTCGCTGTGGCTGGTCTCGCTCGACCCGAAGCTGCCGTTCTCCTTCGTCGACGACAAGATCCTGCACGGCAACTCCCTGCTCGGTCTCACCGACGCCCGGCAGCTCAAGCTCAAGCAAATCAACCCCGATGCCGCGACCGATCAGCCGAGCCTGTTCGAACTCGATGTCGACGGTGTGCTCACCCAGGCCGCTAGGCTGCGTGGAAAGCTGGCCACCGAGGTCGACGACCGGGACCCGCAGCGCTCCGCGACGACCAAACGGCGGCAATGGCGCGACTACCAGAAGCTCACCGCCCAGCTCACCGATGTCGCCGACGGCGTGATCGCCGCCGGTCTCCGGCTCGGTGGCAAGCCGGGCAAGGCGCTGCGCGAGGCGTACCACAACCTCCGCATCGCCGTCGAACAGGCTTACCCCGGCCCCGGCGAAGAACCGAAACGTGTCATGCTCGACGCCATCCTGGACGCCGGCCTTACCCCGAGCGTCCAGACGGACTACCAGCGGTGGAAGCCGTTGCACTGGATCCTCGCCGTTCCTGACGTCATAGACCGCGGCGGCTTCGACGCCATCATCGGTAACCCCCCTTTCTTGGGCGGCAAGAAGGTGTCCGGTGTCACGGGCACCAACGTTCGTGAATGGCTCGTCAATGTCTTAGCTGAGGGCTTCAAGGGCCACGCAGATCTCGTCGGCTACTTCTTCCTCCGCGCCATGTCGCTGCTGACCGATCGAGGGAACCTCGGCCTCATCGCCACAAATACTGTCGCGCAGGGCGACACCCGCGAAGTCGGACTCGACCGGATGGTCAGGAATGGCTTCACGATTATCCGTGCGATCCAGAGTAAGTCGTGGCCTGCCGCGAGCGCTAACCTAGAATACGCAGCGGTCTGGGGCAGCCGACGGACGATCCCGGCAGCGGTGCCCCGGGTCGCCGATGATGTTGCAGTAAAACGAATCTCGACACTCCTGGAGCCCGCCGGGCGGGTCGACGGCATACCGGTTCGGCTCGCGGAGAACACGGGGATCGCGTTCCAAGGGTGCATCGTCCTCGGCATGGGCTTCGTTCTGGAGCCCGACGAAGCCGCCGCCTGGATCGAGGCCGACGCGAGGAACGTCGACGTGCTGTTTCCCTACATCAACGGCGAAGACCTCAACTCCCGCCCGGACACATCGCCCTCCCGCTGGGTGATCGACTTCTACGACCGCCCAGAATCTGCGGCCAAGCTGTATCCGATTCCTTATAGGCGCTTGCTTGACGAGGTTAAGGCTGATCGGCAGAAGGTCAACCGTAAGGTTCTCCGTGACAGATGGTGGCAGTATGCCGATAAGCGGCCCGCCCTGCGGAAGGCGATCGCAGGGCTGGATAACGTGCTTGTCATCGCCCGTGTAAGCAAAACGGTGATGCCCATGCGTGTCCAGACAAGTCAGGTCTTCCATGAAAAGTTGGTCGTCTTCGCGACTGACTCGTTCGCTAGTCAGGCAGTGCTGTCCTCCAGCTTGCACCAAATGTGGGCGATCAAGTACGGCACGACAATGCGAATTGACCCGACCTACACGCCCTCAACGTGTTTCGAAACCTTCCCACGCCCATTGGAATCCGAGCGGCTGGCGGGCATTGGCGAAGCGCTGGATGCCGAGCGGCGGGAGATCATGCTTCGGCGGGATCTCGGACTGACGAAGCTGTACAACCTGGTCAACGACCCAGACACGACCGATTCGGCCGATTCCGATGCGGCGCGGATGCGAGAGATCCACGTCGAACTCGACCGTGCGGTGATGGAGGCGTACGGCTGGGGCGATGTGCCGCTGGAGCACGGCTTCCACACCTACCGGCAGATGCGAAGGTGGACGGTCACCCCGACGGCACGGGTGGAGATCCTGGACCTGCTTCTCGAAGAGAACCACCAGCGGGCCGCAGCGCAGCGTGAGGAGCCACCGCCGGTCGAGGATGAGTTCGACGATGAGGGAGACGACGAGTGAGCGCCCCCAAAGAACCGGTGTACCGGCTCAAGTACGAGCCGGACGGGCGGTCGTGGACGGCGCGGGAGAACCTGGTCGACATTCTCGAAAGGGAACTGCTCGGCCCGGCGAACGGCCCTGAGGAAGTTCTGGAGGGCTCACCTGACGTGGCGTACCTGGTCGGCCGGATCGCGCCGGTGCGGCTGACTGCCGGTCACGACGACCCGACGGACGCGGATTCCGACGAGGCCGCGACCGACGTGGGCGACGCCGTGGACGCCGAGGAGGGCCGGGGCGTGCCGGTCACCGCAGTGGACGAGAGCGGCGCGGGCGCCGACGAGGACACGGCGGAGGACGAGCCGCAGAAGCGGGGCTTGATGATTCCCGCGTCGATGGGCCTGCGCTGTCAGATCCCCGACGACCTGACCGAGTTCACCGTGATCGTTTCGTGGGGGGTCTACGAACCGGTCAAGGAGAAGAGCGAAGACGGCAAGCAGACCCTTCGCCGCTACAAGCGCACTCCCATTGAAATCGCCACGAAGATCACAGTCGCCGATCTCGTCGCGGCGAAGACCACGACGATTCCACTCAAGGACAAGGTGGTCTTGCGGGTCGATCGCCACGATGATGCTGAGCGCGGGTGCCGCCTGATCGAGGTGGCGCTGTGCAACGACCGGGAGACACCGCGCAAGATCCCGGTCAATGCGTGGCTCTACCAGACCAGGCTGCTGGTAGATGCGGGCGGCGCCGAGGTGTTCCTGCCGGTCACGGACGCGCTGACGGACACCCGGGCAGAGCGGGACGACGAGCTGCGGCGGCTCAAGCTTCAGTACCGGGACCGGCTGGAGTTCGCGGTGGGCCGCACCTGTTCGGTCGACTGGGCGGTGGCCGCGAACGCGCGGCGTGCCAGTGCGGTGTGGACGACCTGGCTGCCGACCTGCCAGACCCCGCAGACCACTGCCGAGGAGATCGGCGCTGCTTTGCTCGACATGACCGTGCTGGAGTCCGCGAGCCTGGAGCAGTTGCGGGCCGGGTTGGAGCCGATCGTCACGGGCTACGCGGACTGGCTTGACGGCCAGCAGGAGCGGGCCGAGGCCCTGCCTGAGCACCTGCGCGGCGAGGGGCTGGACGCGGTCAAAGAAGCGGGCAAGGTGCAGCGGCAGCTCGCCGAAGGCTTGGCGCATCTGCTTAGCGACGAGGAGGCGCTGCGGTGTTTCCGGTTCATGAACCGGGTGATGGCCGACCAGCGCATACAGTCGCAGGTCGCGCAGCGCCGGGCCAAGAATCCGAAGGAGAGCATCGAGCAGGCCCGTACGGCAGTGCTCGCCGAAGGCCCGAAGGCGCATTCGTGGCGCACGTTCCAGCTGGCGTTCGTGCTCATGCAACTGCCGTTGCTGAGCAATCCGGCAGCGCGGATGCGCTCCGGTGACCTGGCCAAAGCGCAGCTGCTGTTCTTCCCCACCGGTGGTGGCAAGACGGAGGCGTATCTCGGTCTCGCGGCGTACGCCTTCGCCATCCGGCGGCGGCATGGCCTCGTCAGCACCCCTGACGGCCCGTTGGACGGGACCTGCGGCATCGCCGTGCTGATGCGGTACACGCTGCGGCTGCTGACCGCGCAGCAGTTCCAGCGCGCCACGACGCTGGTGTGCGCGGCGGAGCGGGCACGGATGGGCGATGAGGCCACTTGGGGCACCGAGCCGTTCCGGATCGGGCTGTGGGTCGGCACAGACGTGAGCCCGAAACGCTACGACGAGGCCGAAGAGCAGTTGAGGAGGGCGAACAACAGTGGTGGCGGCTACCGGCTCACCGTGTTGCAGATCCAGCGGTGTCCCTGGTGCGGCAGCAAGATCGGCCCCCGTGACGTTTACGCCGACGCTGGACGGCGCCGTGTGTACGTGTACTGCAGCGACGACCTGGCTGGGTGCCCGTTCGCCCAGGGCGGCGAGTCGAAGGAGGGTTTGCCGGTCCTTACGGTCGATGAGGAGATCTACCGGCTCGCGCCGGCGTTTCTGATCGCCACGGTCGACAAGTTCGCCCGGCTCGCGCGGGAGGGCGAGGCGGCCTCGCTGTTCGGCTACGTGTCCAAGCGCTGCGAGCGGCACGGCTTCGTGCATCCCGACTACCGGCACTGCGAGATCAAGGACGGCAACAACCATCCGGCCACGAAGGACGGCCTGCCGGCGGCGGCGGTTCGCCCCGCGACCCGGCTGCGGCCACCAGACCTGGTTATCCAGGACGAGCTGCACCTGATCACCGGAGCGCTCGGGACGACGGTCGGTCTGTTCGAGGTGGCCATCGACGTGATGACCGCCTGGCGCACCGCTGGAGGCGACCCGGTGCGACCGTTGCTGGTGGCGTCTACGGCGACCGCGCGGAACGCGCCGGACCAGGTGCGCGCCCTCTACGGACGGGACGTGACGATCTTCCCGCCCCAGGTGCTGGACGCTGGGAAGACGTTCTTCTCTAAGGAAGAGCCCATCTCGAAGGAGTTGCCCGGACGCTGCTACATCGGGCTATCCACAACCGGGGTTCGGCTCACCACGGCGGAGATCCGGGTCGCTGAGGTGCTGATGGCGGCCGGGCAGCTGCTGCTGGACCGCTGCGGCGAGGCCGCCGACCCGTACCTGTCGCTCGTGGGGTACTTCAGCGCCACCCGTGAACTGGCGGGCATGGCGCGCTACATGGGCGACGACATCCAGACCGCGCTGGCCAAGCGCCGCCCATGGTCGCTGTTGCCGAGCCGGACCGGCACAAACTTCGGCTCACTCAACGTCGCCGAGCTCACGTCCCGGGTGTCCAGCGCCGACATCACCGCGACGCTGGATCAGATGGCGGTGCGGTTCGACCCGCGGCTGGACTCCACCGCTGGCAAGCGGGAACTGCGGGCCTTGCGCGAGGCACACAAGCCGGTTCCCACCCGCGAGATGAACCCGTACGACGCGATCCTCGCCACCTCGATGCTCCAGGTCGGTGTGGATGTCACCCGGCTCGGGCTGATGCTCGTGGTCGGCCAGCCGAAGAACACCGCCGAGTACATCCAGGCATCGTCGCGTGTCGGCCGTGACCCGGAGCGGCCCGGCCTGGTCGTCTCGCTGGGTAACTGGGCCCGCCCGCGGGACCTCGCGCACTTCGAGCAGTTCCGGCACTACCACGAGAGGTTCTATGCCCAGGTCGAGGCGCTGTCGGTCACCCCGTTCTCGATGACGTCGATGGAGCGGGGACTCGACGGCGTGCTGGTTAGCGCGGCGCGGGTCCTGCAGGCCGCCGAGGCGCAAGGGCTATCGCCCGAGTACAACGCCGGTCGGATCGACGACCAGCGGGACTTCACCGTCGACCTGATCGACGCGCTCGTAGACCGGGTGCTGGACGCGTCTGACGAGGACTCGGCGGACCGGGCACGGCAACGCCTGCTCAACAGGCTGGACCAGTGGGCCAAACGCCGCAAGCACCTGGAAGACCTGCGCAAGTCGCTGGTGTACGAGAGGGTCTCCGACGACACCCGCCAGGACACGCTCATGATGAGCGCCGAAAACGCCAAGTCGCGTTCCGGCACCCGGGACTCACCACCGTTCGTGGTGGCCAACTCAATGCGCGAGGTACAGCCGGAGATCAACCTCTTGGTAAGCCCCATCAAGGAAAACCTGGTCTACATCGCGCCACCCGGGGCACCGAAATGGGAACTGCCCGAGGAGGCGTCATGAACGGCGAGACCAGGTTCGTCTACGACGCCGCCACCGCCGTCGATCCACTCGGCGACGCGGAGAAAGAGGCGGACAAGGCCACCAAGCACAACCGTGCCAAGGTCGGCTCTGGTCGCCCGTCGTCCCTGCTCTACACCTACGGATCCGGCGCGATCATGGACCTGCCCCAGTTCACGATCATGCCTACCGGCCTCGACGACTGGGACCGGATCTGGCGCCGCCGCGACGGCATCCCCCAGATCCGCGCACCGCGGCTGCGTGAAGTCGTGGCCAAGCTGCTGCGCTCCCGGGACGTGCAGCTGCGCCCGCACCCGTGGCAGCCGAAGAAGATCAGCCTCTCCACCGAGGGCAACGACCTTGGGGTACCCGCGCGGGTGTTCCCGCAGTGGTTGCGCTGCACCGGCTGCGACATGCTCGGCATGCTCTCTCAGTTCGCCTACACCAACACCCATCCCTTCCGCCCCGACCTGGCCTGCTTCGAACACGCCAAATGCACCGGCCGGGCCGGCAACCGCACCCGCAAAGCGGCCCGCCGAACCGCGGTTCCCGCCCGGTACCTGCTCGCCTGCGTCGATGGCCATCTCGACGAGTTTCCCTATGACCTGTGGGTGCATCACGGGAAACCCTGCGCGCAGGCGGAGTTCCCAGCCTTGAAGATGGTCGACCGGACCGCCGGAAAGGGCGCGTCCGCGGTCATCCAATGTGAGTCGTGCGGCCTGCGTCGCCCGATGAACGAGGCACAGGGTGAGGCGGGGAGGAGCAAACTGCCGGACTGTCGAGGTCGCCACCCGCATCTCGACGCGTTCGAACCGCAAGGGTGCCGTAACAAGACCCGGCTTATCCTCGTGGGCGCGTCCAATCTGTGGTTCCCGGCGACGCAGTCGATCATCGTGATGCCGGAATCCCAGCAGGAACGGACCAGTGACCTCGCCAACCAGATCCGCGTCGCCCTCGGCGAGAAACTCGCGAAGTACCGCGATGATCTTGAAACGCTGCGCGATGTGCTCGACGGGAAGGTCGACGTCACGGAAGTCTCCGACGACCAGTTGAACCAGGCTGTCGCAGCCGCCTGCGCACCACCGGAGTCAGCCGAGGAGCAGGAGGCGTGGCTACGCGACTGGGATCCGGTCGACCTCCTCGTCCCAGAGTGGCGCTACCTGCTGAAAGATCCGCTCGGCCTGCGACACGAGGACGAGACGAGCGGCCTGACCCTATCCAAGCGGGACCGTGATCCCGGCCTGCGACCAGAGATCGCCAGGGTCCTGGCCGTCGAACGGCTGCGGAAGGTCAACGCCCTCGTCGGCTTCACCCGCATCGACGACCTGGACCGGGTCGGAGACCTGCCTCAGCGGCTCGCCCCACTCGCCCGCGCCCCACGGCCGGCCTGGACGGTCGCGACCGAGGACCGAGGCGAAGGCATCTTCCTCCAACTCGACGAGCAAGCCGTCGCCTCCTGGGAAAAACGGATCCACACCACCGACCTCTGGAGCGCCCATCGCGAGGCTCATCACCGCAACTTCTACCGCCGCTTCTCCGAAACCGCCGAGCAGGTCGATCCCGACACCCGCCTCAAGCCCCCGCGGTACTGGCTGGTGCACACCCTCGCCCATGTGCTCATTCGAGAGCTCGCCATGACGTGCGGCTACTCCGCTGCGAGCCTGAGCGAGCGCCTCTACGCGTGGCCCGAAACGGACGGACGGGAGGCCGCGGCTGGGATGCTCATCTGCACGACGGCCTCCGACAGCGACGGCACTCTCGGTGGCCTTGTGCAGCTGAGCGAACCCGCCCGCCTGCAGCGTGTGGTGTCCACCGCCCTCTACCGGGCGACACGCTGCTCGTCGGACCCGATCTGCGCTATGCGCACCCCGCAGGACCCCGAAGACTTCCTGCACGGTGCCGCCTGCCACTGCTGCGTCATGGCCTCGGAAACCTCCTGCGAACGCGCCAACCGGTTCCTGGACCGGCGCCTGCTCGTCGACCTTCCCGGGAGCGGTGTTGGGTTCTTCGGACGCATCGATTGATGCCGCCGCGGCCAGACAGCTGGGGCACCTACTCACCGGGACGGAGGCCAGACAGATCGCGGATCGGCTGGCCGACGGCGACACGCTGACAGCCGCGCTGAAAGCTGTCTCCGTCGGACGCCGCGCTTCGATCAGATCACTCATGGAAGACAGCTCCGACTCGTCCCGGATCGCCGTGCTGCGAGCAATCGAAGGAGCACGATCGACGCCCACCGCCATCGGCGCGCTGTGGACCATGCCCGGCCACCTCGCCCGAAGCGGCCCCCTCACCAGCTCGGTCAGCCACGTCGTAGACGACGCACGGCAATCAGTCACCTGCTCCACCTACAACTTCCAGCGCTCCTCCGGGCTGTGGGCAGCGCTTCGGCGAGCGGCGCTGCGCCCCGAGCTGGCATTGCGCGTCTACCTCGACACCGCCGCGGCGGACCAGCACCCCGCTCCTTGGGCAGCTACCACCTCCGAGGTGGCCGAACATCTACGACCAGGAACGGTCCTGCGCACGAAGGAGTTCGATGGCGCCCAGGTCCGCAACCACGCGAAGTTCCTCGCCATCGATCACCGTTTCCTGCTGGTGACCAGCGCGAACTTCTCCTGGAGCGCGGAACACGGCAACGTCGAGTTCGGCGTGCTCATCGACGACCGGAACCTCACCGAGGCCGTCGAGCGCGAGATGCTCGAAGCAGAGGACCTGCTCTATGAGCGTGTTCACGACGCCTGGGCAGCCCGTCCCATACGGACAGAGCACTGACCGATACTCTCGGCGCCGATGGGTGCCACCCCGATCGTGCGAGGCTAGAGGCTAGACGCCTTGATCGCCGAGTGCCAAATGTTTTCGCACTGCGTCGTTGCTTCAGCCTTTACAGACATGGCTTCAAGAGCGACTGTCCGACATCGTCCTGAACAGAGCATACTCGATTCTCCCAGGCTTGATCGCGGCCTTGGAGGCCAGGAGCAGCTGATCCCTCGATCTCATCCGCACTGCTCCAACTCGCGCAGTGTGGCACCAAGTGTGGGCAGAACCTGCTCGTACAGCGTCTCCTGTTCACAACAGTCGCCGGTCTCAGCGATTGCCGCGGCGAGTTCGCGCAACGCGAAGGGCCCGTTGACCGCAAGCCGAGCTGCGATCTCCCTTGCCCAGGTTAGCTGCTGATGGTCTTGGATTCGTTTCGTTCCAGCGCGCCAAAGAGCAAGCGACATGCCAACAGGAGTCACTGACCGGCCGAGTTCTTTTTCCAGATTGGCGATCATCCGTATTCCGTACGCGTCTAGGTCACACCACGCCGCAGTCCGGAGATTTAGGTCGGCCAGGAATCTCATGAGTCTCTTGCTGGGGTTCCCTTGATTCCATACACACAGCCAGCGATCGGTGACACCCTCTAACAGGCACACCTTGTCGAACGCCTCGACGTTCTCGACAACCAGGATGCCTTTTGCGTCACACTCGATGTATCCGAGTGTGCGGATTCCTTGCGCCGGTAGACCGATCCATGGATGAGCGGTGGCGGCGTGGGCTATCGTTTCCTCGAATTTCCAGACGAGGGGCCCGCTCAATCTGATCGGGATGTCGGCCTCGTCGACCGCTTGGTCGAACCGCCGCTGCGCCAGGTTGGCGAACGCGACGCGGCGTTGGTCTGTCCACTTCTTCGTGTCTCTGAAGGCCCGCCCGGCCAGCTCTTTGGCTGCCATGCGTCGTCCTTCGCTGTGGGCTCTCCACCAAATGCTGGCCGCGCGTACTGCCGGCTCGTAGACCTGCCATGACGTTGTTCCTGCGGCGGTATCGTCCGGGACACGTTGAATTGGGCCGACTGGACTTTCAGCAAGGAGTGCTCTCTCGGCCGCCATTTCAGGGATGCCGTCCATGAGATCGAGCAGCTCCTGGTGGATCCGCTGATTGCTGGTCGTACGGGCGTCCCGTTGGACTTGCTTTTGCAGAAGCTGCTGGCCGGTTAGTGCGACGATGACGTCGGGTAGGCTGCGTCGGGCCGGGCCGGCCCGAAGGATTCGGTCGAGGTTTGCCAGGTCGACCTGGGTGCTCTTTCCAACATGGCCGGTGAGTCGTCGGCCGAGGATCGCCCCAAGTTCAGAGGCGGTGCGATGATCTGCTATCGGAATCGTCACGGTTCCGCGAGGCTGGGCGCCGGTACGTTCGAGGTGCTTACGTATCCTTTGCCACAAGAGACTGAGTTCGGGCCGGTCGAGAGCGTGCCGAACGGGTTCGGGTAGTGGGGAGGTCACGACTGCTGCCGTACGGCGGTCATGCCATCCCATGTGGTGTGCACGAACGCGATACCGGGCGCGCCCTTGGGCCGGAAGACGTCATAGATGTGCATGCGATCGATCTTCTGTGAGAAGGCGGAGCCGCCGGGCCAGGTGATGATCCAGTCCATGTCGAGTTCGGCGAGGAGTTCGAGCAAGCGGGTGATCGTAGGGTCGTCCAGTCTCTCGAACGCCTCGTCGAGCAGAACCAGGCGCAACGGTCGTGTGCCGGTCGTTGTCAGCGCGTCGTAGAAGGCTGCCGCCGCCGCAAACAGGGTCACGTAGGACACCAGCCGAGTTTCGCCGGAGGAGAGTTGCCGCAGTCTGCGGTTGCGGGTCTTCCCATCCGGGCCGGTGTCTTGCACGCGCACTGTGAAGCTGTACCAGCTTCGGTAGTCCAGGGCGTGGGCGAGGACTTGGGCGTAGTGAACATCGCGCTTGTCCCGTTCGGCTTCGATGCGGTCCTGAAGTGCCTTGCGTAGCGTGTTGTCCTGGTCTTCGGTTCGTATCGCGAGTGATTTGCCCACCAGCTCCAGTGCTTGACGGGTGGCGTCGTCGAGGGCGGGCGACGGATCCCAGCTGAGCTGGACGTGAACGCCCTGGCTCGACTGTGCGCCGGCCAGGATGGCGTTCATACGGCGACGAAGGTCGTCGGCGGCGTCGATGTGACGGCGTAGGTGTTCGGCGAGGTCGCGCAATAGGAATCGTTCAAAGATCTCTTGGTAGCGGTCGTCGAGCTTCTGCTGGTCCTCGTGCAACCGTTCGCGGGTGTGGCGTGCGGCTTCGGCAGCCGGGCGATGCTGCTCACCGTCGCTGATGTAAACGATCAGCGGGCCGACGTCGGTGTCGACGTGGGCTTCGTGACCGTCCGGCAGGGCGGCCTGCAGGCGCTGCAACGAGTTGACGAGGTGGCCTTCGTTGATGCTCGTGGCGGCGTACCCTTGCAGGACGCGCAACGCGTCCTCCCGTGAGGCGGGACCTCTTTCGGATTCCGCGGTTACCGCCGTCCATGCGCCCGGCGCTGCTGCCACCCGATCGAAATCTCGTTCAGCTGCCGTGACTGCGCCTTCCCTCTCCTGCTTGGTCGTCTGGTCCAGCCCGATGAGTGCCTCCAGTGCCGCAACTCGGCGATCCGCACGTTGTTGGTCGGCTCGCTGGAGCGGCAGGTTGGTCAGCGCCTTCTGGTAGTTGGCGCGGAGCCGAGTCAGTGTCCGTTCGAGTTGGTCGCTGGCGACTCCGAGGTTCTCCACGAGGGCCTGGAGCGTCTTGGCGGCTTCAGCATACGTGCCGTGAGCGACGGCTGCTTTTTGCTCTGCTTCCGCTCGTTCCGCCACGGCGCCGTCGAATTTGGCCAAGGCGCCTGCGACGTCTGCGACGGCAGGTCGTAGTTGACCTAGGGCACTGTGTAGTCGCGCACATGCCTCGATGGCTTGGCCGATCGCCATGTGCCGAGCGGCGAGTGCGGTGGTCTCGCTGGGCAGGTTCGACTCTGCTGCGGTGCGGCTTACCACGGCTCGTTCGGCTTGCCAGCGGGCGAGTGCCTCCGCGTGTGCACTGATCTTGGCCTTGGTTTGGGCCTCGGCTATTTCGCGTATGCCGTCGGCCATGCGAACGTCGGCATGTGCCGTGACGAGCGTGGTGGACTCGGGGAAGCTTTCGGCGTGACGTTCCCATGTCGCGACCGATTGGGTGAGGTCGTCGCAACGTAGTTGGTTGGCTGCGAGGCGGCGAGCGAGCTCGTTGAGCTGTCCGGAGAGTTCGGCGATCATCCGTTGGCGAGCGGCTTCACGGGCGTCGGGGCCGACGTACTCGGCGCGTTCCTTGTGCCAGGCGCCCGTGAGGTTCCCCGCTCGCCAGCGACCACTCGTGGATACCGCAATGCCCATCTGGTCTGCTGTGGTCTGACCATCGTGGAGCACGACGGCGGCGAGTAGCCGGTCGATAACATCAGGCGGGACCTGGGAATCGGCAGGCGGGGCCACGGCAAGCGCCGATGCGAGCGTGTTGGGCAGTTGGGTGGTCGTGGCGCGGGGGGTCGGCGCCAGCGCGACTAGGTCATTGAGGTCAGGGGTGTCGAGGCCCCCGTCGGGGTTGACCCATGCGTCAAGTAGTCCGCTCGCCTGTAGGGCACCTTCCAGGCCCCCGCGTTCGTCTTCTGTCAGTGCCGGGTGAAAGTCAACGAGCCGGTAGAAGGGCGCGCCTGACCGGTCTGTGCGATCGGCACGCGGGTGGTCCGGCGGCGGGGGCAGGAGGTCAGTGCCGTCCTGCAATGCTCGCAGTTCGGTGTCGATGCGGCCCTGTTCGGCATTCAGGATGGTGTGGTGCGCTCGGGCCTCACTCGCGTCTTGGCGGGCTTGAATGAGGGCTGGCGCAATCCATTTGAGGTGCAGCGTGCGGGCGGTTCGTGTTGCGGCGGCAGGGTCGTCGGTGAGCTCGGTGGCGGTCGGGGAAATTGGCCGGCGGCCGAGATCCGTGGTGGTCGATGGGCCGCTATCCGCCCAGGCGGCCACGGCGCCGAGCCAGGCAGTGGCCTCGGTCGCGAGCGAAAGGACGCATTGATCGTGGCGCTCGGATGCCTCCCTAGACGCCGCCGCAGCCTCCTCGGCTTTCGTCTTGAGTTTGTGGATCTCGTCTAGCTCTCCGTTGAGCCGCTCTGCTGTCTGAAGCAGGGAGACGGCGATGGCGCTCCGACCTTCAGCGACGGCGTGGGCGCGCTTGACCTGAGCGACGGCCTCTTCGATCGCGGTGCGCAACGCATCGAGGTCGAACGCCGGAGGTGCTGAGCGCTGCACAGGCTGGGGAACGCCATCTGGCTCTACGGCAAGTTGAACGTATTCGGTACTGCTCACCGCCGTCGCCTCGGGTAGCGCGGGCGTGGTTGGAATGAGCAGTCGGTCTAGCCCTGCATCGGCGAGACGCTCGGCGGCGACGTGGGCTTCCTCGGTGACCTGGGAGCCAGCGCGTTGGACCGCATTGAGGAAGTCGAGCACGGTCGAGCAGGCTCGTCCCTCTGCGATGCGGTGACTCGCGGCACTCGATAGGCTCGTGCGGGCGTTATCTCTCAGGGCGTCGACGGTGGCTCGTCTGTGCTCCAGGTCTGGACGGTCTCTGTGCGCCCGGCTGTCCTCAAGCTCCTTGATTTGAGCCTTCAGTTCTCGTTCGGCCCGTTCCAGTTCGTGGATATTCCTTTTCGAAGCACTGGATTTGCTTTGCTGCTCATCAAGTTCCTCCTGACGCTTTGACGCGGCTGTCCGGTAAGTTCCAAGTGCTTCACTTGCGTTGGAGAGGATCGCGGCTCGCTCCCGTAATACTGCGCGCAGATAGTCCGTGTAGTCGGTCAGGAAGCGTGACAGGGAGTCGTCGGCTTGACGAAGACGCTTGATGTTCTCCCGGATTGCCTCCAGATCCTGGAACTGGTTCGCCAGCCGGTTGAGGATTTCCGGTTCCAACGGTGGCAGGGCCTGGCTGAGGTACTCCTCAAGCTGCCCGGTTGCAGCCTTGACGCCAACGTCAGGATTGCGCAGCGTACGTTGCAGGTGTAGCAGGTCATCGTAGCGCTGCAGGTCGTCAATCCCGTACACGACAGAAGCCACCCGGGTTCGGAACGCCTCTGGGTCGGTGACCACGGCTTGAGCGCCGATAGCGTCCTTGAGTTCCGCGAAGTCCAGGGGCGCGTTGTCGGTGGTGACGAGCCGAAAGTCGACTCCGATCCGGGCCTCAGTGATGAATCGCCACGAGTTGGCGATGTCCTGCGCCGCCTTCGATGCCTTAATCCCGACGCCACAGGTAAGGAACTCTTCCGTACCGTCCGCACCCACCCGCCGTAGCTCCATCCAGCTGTAACCGATGCGGTTGGGCCCGCCGTCGTAGTGATCGAGCATGAGCCGGCGGATGCTGACGGAGTCATATCCCTTTGCGCCGAGGTTTCTCAGGTCGCCGTCCAAGCAGAACGGCAGCTCCAGCTCCAGAGTTCGAGACTTGCCGGATCCGTTGGTGCCCTGCAGGACCGCCCGCCCGCCGGACAGGTCCAGCTCACGGATGCCGTACTCCCAGATATTGAGAATGCCCGCACGGTGCGGTCGCCATCGATGGGGCGGCTGGACATTGTCCTTGCCTAGGGAGGTGGTCAAAATTCGACCTCCTCGCCATCGAACAGAGTGGCTGTCGCCTCGCCGTCGTCTGGCGACTTCTCAGCTGTGACCGTCTTTTCCTCAACCCGGGGCTGCCATCGGTGAGCCGCCGGAATCAGCACTAGGTCGTGATCTGCAAGCCGCGCCACACCGGTGTCTAGCAGGTGATCGGTGACGCGGCTGACCAAAGTCTCGATGTTGCTCACGTCGCGTTTGGCCCAAGCGGACGGGTAGCGGGCGGCCAGATCCTCGCACAGCCGCGCGACTTGACCTCTTGCGACCAGGTAGCAGCCGTCGGCACGCGGCGGCGAGGCGGCCAGGAGTGGCTCAAGTAGAAGCAACGCCATGCGCGAGATGGTGGAGTTGGCAGGAAACGCAAGATCGGTGAGGAACTCGTCGGGGTCGATGGCGACCATTCCCTCCGCCCGGGTTTCGACCTGCAGGCCGACATAGCGCTCCATCCAGTACGCCTCTTGTCGGTGATGCTCGCGCAGGTACCGAGCCTCGGCATCGGGGAGATCGGTGTAGAGGACGACCGGGTCCTCTACCAAGCGCCGGCGTGCGAGGATACCGACGGATTGCGTCACGGTCGGGCTGGGTTCGCTTGGTTTGGAACCTCCATTGGGTCGTACGCGAGGCACAACGAGGCCGAGCACATCGGTGTCGATGGTGACGAGCGCCTCCGCGGCACCGCGCTGCTGCACGGCCGATACGCTGCCCTCGATCTCCTCCATTACCCCGAGGGATACCAGGTAACGCAACGCCGAGGTCAGCGCCCGCAGCTCTACCAGGTCGTCTCCGATGGTGATACCGGCCTCAGCCGCTGCGCCGCGTACGTCGGCAATCAGCTGGGAAAGCAACACCTGCCGTCCTGTGTCGACGAGCGCCGCCAGTGTCAACGCCAGGTACGCATAGGCGCGCGGTGTGAAGTTTGGGATACCGCGACCGGTACCGGTGTCCGCACTCTTGTACAGGCGGGCGAGGCGCCCCTCCACGGTCAGGCGGTAGCCCAGGTAGGTGGCAAACAGTCGCCGCAATCGGTCCCTGTGCCTGAACACCATCGGAAGCAGGTCCGCCCCACGACCGTTGATGTGCAGGATCGGGCGGCGTAGCAGGGTGCGCACGCAAACCCGCACCTGCGCGGCCTCGGGGTGAGGCAAGTCATCGAGAAGATCTTCGAAAGGTCCACGCTCAGTCATCGACGCCTCACGACGTACCGCCCTGTCCGGCTATGCCGACGGATACCGCGACGTCGTGCAGGGTCAGCATGCCGTGCGCGGCGCGGATCTGGACGCAGGAGCCGGCTTGCGGTCCAACCCGTACGTGCAGACGTGACGGCGAGTGGATGAATTCCCCCGCTCCATCGACCTCCTCGCGGTGGCTCATCGCCCTGCGCATCAGGTCGTACAACACGTCCAGTGCCCTGGCCGACAGCGTCACCTCGCCGAGACGATCGGCTGCCGCTCGTAGCTCGGCGTACACCGCGTCACGCTGGCGAGCCTCCGCTTCAGCCTCAACGAGCGCGGCATGTTCGCCAAGGGGGTTCTCGACGATCCGCGCCGTGCGGCCACGCGCCGCGGGTTCCGCCCGACTGGACACCGAAACCGGCACCGGCACCATCGAACCGCTGCACCACGGCTCAGTGGGTGGAGTCGCATCGACGTCGGCGAGAAGCAGCCAGTGCCGCGCCGACGACAAGCTGAAGGCATGGGCGAACAGGGTATGGGCGTCCCACGGTGTCGCCGCATCGAAGCGGCTGGCGAGGCGGATCAACTCGGCACGGCGGCCCGGCGCGATTCCACCACCACCGGTTGACCTCTTGACGTTGGACAGCAGCGAGCTGATCGCCTTGGTCGTGGCTTCCCGCAGCGCCCAAACCTGACTGCGCCGGCCTGGCCGGTCCACAAACCAGTCCGCCAAGCCCTGCCAATCGGTCTCCGAGCGCCCACGTGCGCGCTCGACTGCCTCGCCGAGATCAGCCGTTGGGGCCAACAGCGGCAACAACTCGGATTGCACTCGACGTAGCTGATCGAGGCGCTCGGCGATCGGCGGCGTGTGCCGCAGTACGTCCTCGACGACCAGCTGGATGTACTCCACCAGCAACCCCCGAAACCCGGCAATCTCATCGGGGTTTAGATCATGACGGGCGACAACCTGCCCGAGGTGGGCGTAAAAATCGCGTACCGTGTCGGACAACTCCGCATGTTGCAGGAACAGTGTCGTGACCTGCTCGGCCAACTGCTCACGCAGCCTGACGACTACCGCAGCGTCCGCGCCCAGCCTCTGCTTGGCCAAGACGGCTTCGCTCGTCGTCGAAATGATCTCGTCCAGCCCGCGGCGAATCGCGGGCAGCAATTCCCGTGATACCTCGCGTGCGCCCTCCGGGATCGCAAGCAGTTCCTCGGCTTCGCGGTGCACGCGAACGGCCAACTTGTCGACCTGGTAACGCCGACTACCGTGGGCAAACTCGGTGATGGACCGGGCGTTTGTTTCTCGCCGTCCGGGCACCAGATTGCCCCACTTCCTCAGCTGCGTGAGCCGAACAACAACCTGCTCGATCGCCGACTCGCCAGCATCAATGCGACCGTCGAGCTCAAGTTGGGCAAGCGAAGCCGCGACCTCACCAGCCGACAGGTCCGCGAGCAAGGTCGACGTGAACACCTGCATGATCGCGAAGTAGGTCCGATAGGTCCGGCCCTCTTGGACGGAAAGGTACGAATAGAGTCGAAGGCGACGTTCGACCTCCGCCTCATCTCTACTCGCGTCCACCACGCCACGTACAGTAGCCGAGTGCGTCGGCCTCCAGCCCGCTTGAGCTTGCCCCGGGTTCCCGGACATCTGGTCTGAGGCGACACTTGTCGCCGAGGGAGGAGTTCGGATGCCCGCACCACACCCGCCGGAGTTTCGTCAGCGCGCGATCGAGCTGGCCCGGTTACGCGAGAAGCCGATCGCTCATGTCGCCAGGGATCTGGGGATCTCCGAGTCGTGTCTACGCAACTGGATGGCTCAGGCCGACCGGGACGAGGGCCAGCGGGAAGGGCTGGCCAGCGAAGAGCGAAGGGAGCTGGCGGCGCTGCGCCGGGAGAAGCGGCGCCTGGAGGTGGAGAACGAGATCCTGCGCCGGGCGGCGGCGTACTTCGCCCGGGAGAATGTCCTCCCAAAATGATCTACCCGGTCGTCGCGGAACTCGCCGCGGACCGCATCCCGGTCGCTGTCGCGTGCCGGGTGCTGGGCGTGTCGAGGGCCGGGTATCACGAATGGTGCCGTCGTGGCCCAAGCCGGCGTGCGGTGGCCGATGAGGCGCTTACTGAGATGATCCGTGAGGTTCATCGGATGTCGCGGGGCACGTACGGGGCGCCGCGGGTGCACGCCGAGTTGCGGCTAGCTGCTGGTGTCCGATGTGGACGCAAACGGGTCGCCAGACTGATGCGTGCCGACCGGCTCGAGGGCGTGCACCGGCGTCGGCGCAAGGTTTGCACCGTAAGGGATCCGGCCGCCACACCGACATCCGACCTGGTCAACCGGCGGTTCGTCGCCAACCACCCGGACGCCTTGTGGGTAACCGACATCACCCAACAGGCACCGGCGAAGGCTGGGTGTACTGCGCGGTCGTGCTGGACGTGTTCGCCCGCCGGGTCGTGGGCTGGTCGATCGCCGATCACCTCCGCAGCGAGCTGGTCGTCGACGCCCTCGACATGGCCCGCTGGCGCCGGCAACCCGCCCCGGGGCAGACCGTGGTACACAGCGATTGTGCCGAGGTCTGTGTTAAGCCGAGGAACCGCGGGATGGCCTGCGCTGCAAGGGGTTGCCCGTCTGGTTCCTCGGCTTAACGACGGCAGTCATCTGAGGCTGTATAGGGCCTGGAGCCTGTCCTCGGTGAGCCGCGGTGCGGCTGGCGAGTCGATCGCAGGGGTGGCTGCTTGCACGGCTTGGCGCATCATGTCGACGGTGGCGAAGGCGTAGAACGCCGCCGTGGTCGACATGTTCTCGTGGCCGAGCAGCCGCATGATGATCGGCAACGGGATGCCCTGCTGGTAGAGGTCCATGGCCTTGGTCTTGCGCAGCATGTGGCAGTGGACGTCCTGCGGGATCGAGGGGCAAATCTGGCGCGCGGTCGTGGCAGCCTGGGTGAGCACCGCGGAGACGGTGTCGCTCGACAGCGCTGCCGGCTTGCCGTTGCGCAGGCTGTAGAACACCGGTTGGGTCGCGGGAAGCTGCCTCGTGTCCGGGTGGAACTCGGCGAGGTAGCGGCCCAGGTGCTGGATTGTCTTGCCGGTGAGGGGAACGATTCGGGTCTTGTTCCTCTTGCCGGTAAGGACGACGTGTCCGGCATTGCCCAAACGGAGGTCCTGCAACGTCAGGCTGGTGATCTCACCGACGCGGGCCGCGGTGTCATAAAGCAAGATCAGCAGCATCCGGTTCCGGCGCGATTTGGCGGTGCGGCCGGTGAAGGCGGCGAGCACGGCCCGTGTCTCGGGTTCGGTGAGGTACTCGATCGGTTTCCTCGCGCTGGCTGGCGCGCGTAGCGCCTTGGCCGCCTGGTTGAGCGCGACG
>Ga0075429_100000228_pt1 | contig 38162 bp, 50 predicted proteins | sample RhiMetdeltSRZDD3_FD_75295 | JGI IMG/M metagenome (GOLD analysis project Ga0075429, IMG submission 75295) | Populus rhizosphere microbial communities from Tennessee, USA - Rhizosphere MetaG P. deltoides SRZDD3 | ecosystem: Host-associated > Plants > Roots > Rhizosphere > Soil | place: USA...
GTGCCCGTGTACGTGTCGGAGTCGATGGTCGGACACAAGCTCGGTGAGTTCGCGCCGACGCGGACGTTCCGTTCGCACGCACGCGGCGAGCGCTCGAGCACGGTGAGGTAGGACGTGGAAGCCAAGGCAACGGTCAAACACGTGCGCATCTCGCCGCCGAAGGCGCGGCGGGTGGTCGACCTCGTCCGCGGGCGGCAGGTGGAGGAGGCGCGCCGCATCCTGCGCTTCTCGCCGCTCGGCGCGGCGCGGACGGTGGAGAAGGCGCTCGACTCGGCCGTGGCCAACGCAGAGCAGCAGCCGGGCGTAGTCGCGCAGAACCTGATGGTCGACCGGGCGTGGGTGGACGAGGGGCCGACGCTGAAGCGCTGGCGCCCGCGCGCCTACGGCCGCGCGACGAGGATCAAGAAGCGCACGTCGCACATCACCTTGGTCGTGCGTTCGTTGGGAGAGGATGAGTAGTGGGTCACAAGGTCAATCCGTACGGGTTCCGGCTGGGGGTCATCTACCCCTGGAAGTCGAACTGGTTCGCCCGGCGCGACTACTCGGACCAGCTCCACGAGGACGTCTGGATCCGCAAGCACATCCGTTCGCGACTGTCCCGCGCCGGCATCTCGAGCATCGACATCGAGCGCAAGGGCGACCAGATCTGGGTCTACATCCGCACGGCCCGCCCCGGCATCGTGATCGGCCGCAAGGGCGCCGAGGTCGACCGGATTCGCAAGGACATCGAGCGGGTCACGAAGAAGCGCGTCGACGTGAAGGTCGAGGACATGAACTCGGCCGCGAGCGAGGCGCGACCCGAGACCGACGCCACCCTGCTCGCGCAGGGCGTCGCCGAGCAGCTCGCCGGCCGCGTGTCGTTCCGGCGGGCGATGCGCCGTGCGGTCCAGACCGCGATGCGCTCGGGGGCGCTCGGCGTGCGGGTGCAATGCGGCGGGCGGCTCGGTGGCGCCGAGATGTCGCGGCGCGAGTGGTACCGCGAGGGACGGGTGCCGCTCCACACGCTCCGAGCGAAGATCGATTTCGGCACGGCGGAGGGCAAGACGACGTTCGGCCAGATCGGGGTGAAGGTCTGGGTCTACCACGGCGACGAGATCCCGCAGGCCGAGCAGGAGACCGAGCGCCTGCGGGCCCGGGCGCTGGCGCAGGTCTCGAGCGGCGGGTCCTCGACCGGGGCGCTCATCACCGACGAGCGCGAGGCCGCCGAGGTCGCCGCGCCCGAACCCGAGACCCGGGAGCAGCCCTCCGAAGACGGCGCGACGGAAGCCGAACCGACCGACGCTTCGCCGTCGGACGTCGCCTCGGCATCGGACGCGGCCGACGCGGAGTCTCCGAGTGGCGACTCTTCGGCGCCGGAGAGCGAGCCGAGCACGACCGATGCCGCCGATGCGGAGCCCGAGGAGACTGCTGCGGAGGCCGAGCCCGCCGTGGAGCCTGCGGGACCTGCCGCCGAGGGTGAACCGAAGGAGAACGGCTAGATGCTCGCCCCGAAGAAGGTCAAGCACCGCAAGGTGCACCGGGGACGCCGGCGCGGTCGCGCGACCGGCCTCACCGAGGTTCACTTCGGTGACTACGGCCTCGTGGCCCTCGAGCCGGCGTGGATCACCAACCGCCAGATCGAGGCGGCCCGCGTGGCGATCACGCGGCACATCCGCCGCGGCGGGAAGGTGTGGATCAACATCTTCCCCGACAAGCCCGTCACGAAGAAGCCTGCCGAGACCCGCATGGGCTCGGGCAAGGGGAACCCGGAGGGCTGGGTCGCGGTGGTCAAGCCCGGCCGCGTCATGTTCGAGCTGTCGGGCGTGAGCGAGTCCCTCGCGCGCGAGGCGATGTCTCGGGCCGCGCACAAGCTGCCCATCAAGTCGAAGTTCATCACCCGTGCGGGGGTGATGGAGTAGTGGCGAACGTCCGCGAGCTTCGGGACCTGGGCGAGACCGAGTTGTTCGAGCGCCTCGAGTCCGACAAGGAGGAGCTGTTCAACCTGCGCTTCCAGCTCGCGACCGGCCAGCTCGACAACCCGATGCGGATCAAGCAGGTCCGCCACGAGATCGCGCAGATCCTGACGATCGTCCGGGAGCGCGACCTCGAGGCGGAACGCGAGGAGAAGATGGCCGCGCTGGCGGATGCCTCCGGCGCGCACGAGGAGGAGCGGTGAGCGAGCAGACGCCCGAGGAGATGCCGACGGAATCGGCGGCCGCGCCGGTGGATGCGGCGGAGGCGTCGCGAACGCGGCGCAAGGTACGCGTCGGCGTCGTCGTGTCCGACAAGATGGACAAGACGGTGCTCGTGCGCATCGACCGGCGCGTCCGACACCCGCTCTACAAGAAGACCGTCGCGCGCTCGAACAAGCTTGCCGCCCACGACGAGTCGAACGACGCGCACGTGGGCGACACGGTGAAGGTGATGGAGACGCGTCCGCTGTCCAAGTCGAAACGCTGGCGAGTCGTCGAGATCGTCGAGCGGGCGAAGTAGGGGTTCGAGGAGAGGCAAGGAGAGGACCGGATCGGTGATCCAGCAGGAGTCGCGCTGCAAGGTCGCGGACAACACCGGGGCCAAGGAGGTCCTGGTGATCCGCGTGCTGGGAGGAAGCGGCCGGCGGTACGCCCATGTCGGCGACGTCGTCGTGGGCTCGGTCAAGGACGCCCTCCCCGGCGGCGCCGTGAAGAAGGGCGAGGTCGTGAAGGCGGTCGTCGTTCGGACCGCCAAGGAGCGTCGCCGCCCGGACGGCTCGTACATCCGGTTCGACGACAACGCGGTCGTGATCCTGACCCCGGACTCGAGGAATCCGCGTGGGACCCGCATCTTCGGACCGGTCGCGCGCGAGCTCCGCGAGCGCCGGTTCATGAAGATCATCTCGCTCGCCCCGGAGGTGCTGTGACATGCCCGGCGTGAACATCCGCAAGGACGACACCGTGAAGGTGATGACCGGCAAGAGCGCCGGTCACACGGGCCGCGTCATCCGCGTGCTGCCCCGGGAGGGCCGTGTGATGGTCGACGGCGCCGGCATGGCAAAGAAGCACCAGCGGACCTCCGGCAAGCGCTCGACGAGCGGCTCGCAGCTGCAGCAGGGCGGCATCATCGACACGGAGACGTTCATCGACATCTCCAACGTGATGCTGGTCTGCAACTCGTGCGGCAAGACCACCCGGGTCGGCTACCGGGTCGAGGCGGACGGGACCAAGGTGCGCGTGTGCAAGCGATGCGGAGCGGACCAGTGAGCGACCACCCGACCCCGAGACTGAAGGCCCGGTTCCACGAGACGGTGCTCCCTCGCCTCCAGGAGGAGCTCGGCCTCGCGAACCCGATGCGCGTGCCTCGCTTGGAGAAGGTCGTGGTCAACATGGGCGTTGGTGACGCCCTGAAGGATGGCCGTATGCTGGAGGCCGCCGTCGACGACCTCACGATCATCACCGGGCAGAAGCCGGTGGTGACGAAGGCCCGGAAGTCCATCGCCGGGTTCAAGCTCCGCGAGGGTCAGGCGATCGGCGCGAAGGTCACCCTGCGGGGCGACCGGATGTGGGAGTTCATCGATCGGCTCGTCGCCATCTCGATCCCCCGGATCCGGGACTTCCGCGGGCTGAACCCCGATGCGTTCGACGGCCACGGCGACTTCACGCTGGGGCTGACGGAGCAGTTGATCTTCCCGGAGATCGACTACGACAAGGTCGTCCAGGTCCGGGGGATGGACATCACGATCGTGACGACCGCGAAGAACGACGACGAGGGCAGGGCGCTGCTCGTGGCTCTCGGGTTCCCCTTCGAGGGGATCCCGGTGGCCCAGGTGTCCTAGCCGGGACGAGGACGAGACATGGCGAAGAAGGCGTTGCGGAACAAGCAGGAGCGGCAGGGCAAGTTCAAGGTCCGCGAGTACACGCGCTGCCGGCGCTGCGGCAGGTCTCGCGCGGTGTACCGCCGGTTCATGCTGTGCCGGATCTGCTTCCGCGAGCTCGCGCACGCGGGGGAGCTGCCGGGGGTGACGAAGGCGTCGTGGTGAGGCTCGCGACCAACGTGAACGACCCCGTCGGCGACCTGCTGACGAGGATCCGCAACGCGAACCTGGCGTACAAGGACGACCTCGTCGTCCCGGCGTCCAGGATGAGCCGCGCGATCCTGGAGATCCTCGCCGCCGAGGGATACGTGGCGGGCTTCGCCGAGGAAGGCGAGGGGATCGAGCGCGTCTACCGCGTGACGCTGAAGTACGGCACCAAGCGCGAGCGCACGATCAGCGGCCTGAAGCGCGTGAGCAAGCCCGGACGAAGGATCTACGCGGGTCACGACCGGCTACCGAGGGTGCTCGGCGGGCTGGGCATCGCGATCGTGTCCACCTCGCACGGGGTCATGACCGATCGCGACGCCTCCCGCAAGCGTATCGGCGGCGAGGTCCTCGCGTACGTGTGGTAGCGGAGGAAGAGGAAGCACGATGAGTCGGATCGGCAAGCAGCCCATCGAGATCCCGAGCGGGGTCGACGTGACGGTCGGCGACGACGCCGTCGTGACGGTCAAGGGCCCGCGCGGGGAGCTCACCCAGCGCGTCCACCCCGAGATGAAGGTGGTCTCGGAGGAGGGCGTCGTCCGGGTCGAGCGGCCGACCGACGAGGGCTTCCACCGGAGCCTGCACGGCCTCACCCGTTCGCTGATCGCGAACATGGTCGAGGGCGTGACCAACGGCTACGAGAAGCGGCTCGCGATCGTGGGCGTGGGGTACCGCGCCTCGATGAAGGGCAAGGCGCTCGAGGTCCAGGTGGGCTACTCGCACCCGGTGACGGTGGCGGCGATCGACGGGATTGATTTCGAGACGCCGACCCCGACCCAGATCGTGGTGCGCGGCAACGACAAGCAGCTGGTGGGCGAGGTCGCCGCCAACATCCGGAAGATCCGCAAGCCCGAGCCGTACAAGGGCAAGGGCATCCGGTACGAGAACGAGTACGTGCGCAAGAAGGCCGGCAAGGCCGCGAAGACGGCGGCGGTGTGACGATGGACGCCAAGACCAGGCGAGACGCGCGGGTGCGGCGCCACCGGAGGGTGCGGACGAAGATCGTCGGCACCGCCGAGCGGCCGCGCCTCGCGGTGTTCCGGTCCAACCGGCACATCTACGCGCAGCTCATCGACGACGACGCCGCCCGCACGATCGCATCGGCCTCCGACCGCGAGATCTCCGGCGGAGGGAAGGGCAAGACGGACCCGGCCAAGGAGGTCGGTAGCTTGCTGGCCGAACGCGCCAAGGCTGCAGGCGTCGAGCGGGTCGTGTTCGACCGAGGCGGCCGGCTGTTCCACGGGCGCGTGGCCGCGCTCGCCGAGGGAGCCAGAGAGAAGGGACTGCACATCTGATGCGTCGCTACGACTCACAGGGCGAGAAGAGCATCTACGAGGAGCGGGTGATCGCGATCAACCGCGTCGCCAAGGTCGTCAAGGGCGGCCGTCGCTTCTCCTTCGCCGCGCTCGTGGTGGTCGGCGACGGCGCCGGGCGCGTCGGCCTCGGATACGGCAAGGCCAAGGAGGTCCCGGCGGCTATCTCGAAGGGCGTCGAGGAGGCCAAGCGCAAGATGTTCGAGGTGCCGATGATGGGCACCACGATCCCGCACCAGGTGACCGGGGAGGACGGCGCCGGCATCGTGCTGCTGAAGCCCGCGGCTCCCGGGACCGGCGTCATCGCCGGCGGGCCCGTTCGCGCGCTCGTCGAGTGCGCGGGCATCAAGGACATCCTGTCCAAGTCCCTGGGCTCGTCGAACCCGATCAACATCGTCAAGGCGGCGATGGCCGGTCTGCAGAGCCTCAAGCGGCCCGAGGACGTCGCGCGGCTCCGCGGCCGCGAGGTCCACGAGGTCGCGCCCAAGCCGATGCTCGCGGCCGTAGCCGCGGCGCAGGAGCGCCTGTCCGCGACCCGCGCCGCCAAGCTCGAAGAGGTGTATGGCGACCAGGCGCAGGCCTCGCCGGAGACCCGGGGCGGCCGGCGATGACCAGGCTCAAGGTCACCCAGGTCCGGAGCGTGATCGACCGCCCGAAGGACCAGAAGCAGACCGTTCGCCGCCTCGGACTGCACCGGATCAACGACTCCGTCGTCAAGGACGACCGGCCCGAGATCCGCGGCATGATCGCGAAGGTCGGTCACCTCGTCCGGGTCGAGGAGGTCGCGGACGACGAGGCGAAGGACACGGGCCAGAAGACATCAGGAAGGAAGACGTCGTGAAGCTGCATCACCTCAAGCCGTCAGAGGGCGCCAAGCGCGACCGCAAGCGCGTCGGTCGCGGCCGCTCCGGCGTGCGCGGGAAGACGGCGGGCCGCGGCACGAAGGGCTGGGGTGCGAGGCACAACCCCAAGCTCGGGTTCGAGGGCGGCCAGATGCCGCTCCAGCGGCGCGTGCCCAAGCTCAAGGGCTTCACGAATCCGAACCGCGACGAATACGCGGTCGTGAACGTGGAGACGCTCGCCCGCTATTTCGACGCCGAGGTCGACCCGGCGGCGCTCCTGGAGCACGGTCTCGTCCACAAGGGCCGCCGGGTGAAGGTGCTCGCCCGCGGCGAGCTCGACAAGGCGCTCACCGTCAGGGCCCACGCGTTCAGCGAGGCCGCCAAAGCGAAGATCGAGCGGGCCGGCGGCACGGCCGAGCTGATCGGCTGACGGAGTAGGATAGAACGCCGTGCTCAGGGCCTTCGTAAACGCGTTCAAGGTCCCGGATCTCCGGAACAAGATCCTCTTCACCCTGTTCATCATCGCCGTGTACCGGCTCGGCTCGCACATCCCGGTCCCGGTGGTGGACATCAACATCCTGCAGGACGCGCTCGAGGCGCAGGGGGCGGGCGGGTTCCTCTCGTTCATCGACCTGTTCTCCGGCGGCGCGCTCACGCGGATGGCGATCTTCGGGCTCGGGATCATGCCCTACATCACGGCCTCGATCATGATGCAGCTGCTCACGGTCGTGATCCCCAAGCTCGAGCAGTGGCGCAAGGAGGGCGAGTCCGGCACCAAGAAGATCAACCAGTGGACCCGCTACGTCACGGTCGTGCTCGCGCTGCTGCAGTCGACCGGCCTCGTGTTCCTGTTCAACTCGCCGAACGCGCAGAGCGGCCTCGGCATCGGGCAGAGCATCTTCCCGCCCGGCGAGTTCACGGCCGCGAACATCGCCCTGATCGTGCTCGTCATGACGGCCGGCACGGCGATGATCATGTGGATGGGTGAGCTCATCACCCAGCGCGGGATCGGCAACGGGATGTCGATCCTGATCTTCTCGAGCGTGATCTCCCGGCTCCCGCAGGAGGGACGCGCGATCCTGGTCTCGGGTGGCAACACGAAGTTCGTGCTGGTCCTGCTGATCGGGCTCGCGATCATCGTCGGCGTGATCTTCATCGAACAAGGGCAGCGACGGATCCCGGTGCAGTACGCCAAACGCGTGGTCGGTCGGCGGATGACGGCTGGTGGGAGCACGTACATCCCGCTCAAGGTCAACCAGGCGGGCGTCATCCCGATCATCTTCGCGAGCTCGGTCCTGTACTTCCCGACGCTGCTCGCAAGCGTCTACCACGCCGAGTGGTTCACGAACTTCGTGAACAACTACCTCACGAACCAGCGGAGCATCGCCTACATGCTGATCTACGGGCTGATGGTGGTGTTCTTCGCCTATTTCTACACGGCGATCGCGTTCAACCCCGTGGATACGGCGGACAACCTGCGCAAGTACGGCGGGTTCGTCCCGGGCATCCGGCCCGGCCCGCCCACGGCCGACTACCTGAGCTTCGTGCTGAACCGGATCACGCTGCCGGGCTCGATCTTCCTCGCGACGATCGCCCTGCTCCCGTCGATCTTCTTCGCGTTCTACCTGCCGATCCAGAACTTCCCGTTCGGCGGCACCTCGCTGCTGATCACGATCGGCGTCGCACTCGAGACGATGAAGCAGCTCGAGTCGCAGCTGCTGATGCGGCACTACGAGGGCTTCCTGAAGTAGGCCGCCGTGCGGATCATCCTCCTCGGGCCGCCGGGCGCAGGGAAGGGAACGCAGGCGCGGAGGCTCTCCGAGCGTTACGGGCTCGTCGTGATCGCGACCGGCGACATCTTCCGCGCGCAGATCGCCGCCGAGACCGCGCTCGGGATGCGGGCCAAGGAGTACTACGAGCGCGGCGAGTACGTCCCCGACGATCTCACCACCGCCATGGTGCTCGAGCGGCTCCAACAGCCCGACGTGCGCGAGGGGTTCATCCTCGACGGCTACCCTCGGACGGTGCCGCAAGCGCAGGCGCTCGAGGGCTTCCTGGCCGAGTCGGGCCACTCGCTCTCCGCGGTGCTGAACTTCAAGATCTCCGACGCGGTGGCCGTCAAGCGGCTGATGGGGCGCCGGGTGTGCCCGAACTGCGGCCGGTCGTACAACATCGAGTTCAAGCCGCCCCGCGTCGAGGGCACCTGCGACGTGTGCGGCCACGAGCTCACGAGCCGGAGCGACGACGACGAGGAGACGATCGTCCGCCGGCTCGAGGTCTACCACCGCGAGACGAAGCCGCTCGTCCTGTACTTCTGGGAGCGGGGGCTGCTCCGCGACATCGAGTCCGAGGCGCCGGAAGAGGTCGTGGCCGACCGGACGATCGAGGCGATCGCCGACCTCCTCGACACGTACGAGTGAGCGCATGATCGTCTACAAGTCGCCCGAGGAGATCGACAAGATGCGCCGCGCCGGGCGGATCGTCGCGGGCACGATCGACCGGGTCCTCGCCGCCGTCCGCCCGCAGGTGACGACCGCGGCGCTCGACGCCGTCGCCGAGTCGTACATCCGCGAGCAGGGCGCGACGCCGTCGTTCAAGGGCTATCGGGGCGCGAACGCGGCGCCGCCGTTCACGGGGTCGATCTGCACCTCGCTGAACGAGGAGGTCGTGCACGGGATCCCATCGGAACGGAGGGTGAAGGAGGGCGACCTGCTGAAGCTCGACTTCGGCGCGATCTGGGAGGGGTTCCACGGCGACGCAGCGGTGACCGTCATCGTGGGCGACGCGCCCTCGGCCGAGGCCGAGAAGCTCGTCCGGGTCACCGAGGAGGCGCTCGAGGCGGGGATCTCGCAGATCCGCCCGGGTGGCCGGCTGTCCGACATCGGCGCGGCCGTCGAGCAGGTGGCCGTGGGCGCGGGCTTCGAGGTCGTGCGCGAGTACGTGGGCCACGGGATCGGGCGGAGCCTGCACGAGGACCCTCAGATCCCGAACTACGGCAAGCCGGGCCGGGGGCCGGTCCTGAAGCCGGGGCTCGTGGTGGCGGTGGAGCCGATGGTGAACGCCGGCGGCTGGGGGACCAGCGTCCTGCCCGACGCCTGGACGGTCGTGACGGAAGACGGGTCGCTGTCCGCCCACTTCGAGCACACGATCGCGGTCACGGACGACGGCCACGAGGTGCTCACCGCCCGGGGCTGAACGCCGTTCAAAGCCGCAGGTCAGAGGCTCTTTCGGGCGCATCCGCCCTGGTCGTGGACGGTTCCGACGCGCAGCCCCTATACTTGCTGGCCGCCTCCGTCCGGAGGCGGTTCCGGCTCGCCCGTGGGGTGGGTCGGCATGTCCGAAACGAGGATCACCCGGAGCTTGCCGAAGAAGGACGCGATCGAGGTCGAGGGGACGGTCACCGAGCCGCTTCCCAACGCCATGTTCCGGGTGGAGCTCGAGAACGGACACAACGTGTTGGCCCACATCTCGGGCAAGATGCGGATGCACTACATCCGGATCCTCCCGGGAGACCGGGTGCTGGTGGAGCTGTCGCCGTACGACCTCTCGCGCGGCAGGATCGTGTATCGGTACAAGTAGGGGGTTCGAGTGAAGGTCCGTCCGTCGGTGAAGAAGATGTGCGACCGGTGCAAGGTCATCCGCCGGCGCGGCACGATCCGCGTGATCTGCTCGAACCCCAGGCACAAGCAGCGACAGGGCTAGGAGGCTCATCGTGGCACGGATCGCAGGCGTCGACCTCCCCCGCGACAAGCGCGTGGACATCGCGCTCCGCTACATCTACGGCATCGGCCAGACCCGGGCGTTCGAGATCGTCGAGGGCTCCGGTGTGGACGGTGGGACGAAGGTCCGCGACCTGTCCGAGGACGAGGTCAGCAAGATCAGAGAGTTCATCGACCGCACCTACAAGGTCGAGGGTGATCTGCGCCGCGAGACCGCGCAGGACATCAAGCGGAAGATCGAGATCGGCTCGTACCAGGGCGTCCGGCACCGCCGGAGCCTGCCGGTGCGGGGACAACGCACGCACACCAACGCCCGGACCCGCAAGGGCCCGCGCAAGACCGTGGCCGGCAAGAAGAAGGCCACGAAGAAGTAGTTCGGGGGGCGAGATGGCGAAGCCGAAGGCCAAGAAGACCAAGCGTCGCGAGAAGAAGAACGTCGTCCACGGTCAGGCGCACATCAAGTCGACGTTCAACAACACGATCGTGACGATCACCGACCTGCAGGGGAACACGATCTCGTGGGCCTCGGCGGGCAACGTCGGGTTCAAGGGCTCCCGCAAGTCCACGCCGTTCGCCGCCCAACTCGCCGCCGAGTCGGCGGCCCGCAAGGCCCAGGAGCACGGGCTGCAGAAGGTGGACGTGTTCGTGAAGGGCCCGGGGTCCGGTCGAGAGACCGCGATCCGTTCGCTCGCGGCCACCGGCCTCGAGGTCGCGGGTATCCAGGACGTCACGCCGGTTCCTCACAACGGGGTCCGGCCGAAGAAGCGCCGGCGCGTCTAGCGCCCCGACGCATCAAGCTCGCGGAGTCGACCGCGGGTGGCTCCACCTCGGTGGGGCCAAGGAGGCGGGGAGGAATGGATGATCCCCCGCCGGGAGGAGGAAGCAGTGTTCATCGTCGCACGTCCGCAGATCCAGGAAGAGACCGTCTCGTCGACGCGCTCGAAGTTCATCGTCGAGCCGCTCGAGCCGGGCTTCGGCTACACCGTGGGGAACTCGCTCCGGCGGACCCTGCTGTCCTCGATCCCGGGGGCCGCGATCAGCTCGGTCCGCATCGAGGGCGTGCTCCACGAGTTCTCGACGATCCCGAAGGTCACCGAGGACGTCACCGACATCATCCTGAACCTCAAGGAGCTCGTGCTCCGCAGCGAGTCCGACGAGCCCGTGACCGTGTACCTGAAGGCCAAGGGTCCGGGCGCCGTCACGGCCGCCGACATCGCGCCGCCCGCCGGCGTCGAGATCCTGAACTCCGACCTGCACATCGCCACCCTCGGCAAGGGGGGCTCGCTCGAGATGGAGCTCACCGTCGAGCGCGGCGTGGGATACCGGATGGCCGATAAGAACAAGAAGCCACGCGACCCGATCGGCGTGATCCCGGTCGACTCGATCTTCTCGCCCGTCCGCCGCGTCTCCTACGCGGTGGAGAACACCCGGGTCGAGCAGATGACCGACCGAGACCGGCTGATCCTGGACGTCGAGACCGACGGCTCCGTCGCGCCGCGAGAGGCGCTCGCGTCGGCCGGCGGGACGCTCCTCGAGCTCGTGCAGCTGTTCGGCGACCTCGCCGAGGCCCAGTCGATGCAGGTCGGCCCGGCCGAGGACGAGTCCATGCCGTCGGACTATGCGATCACGGTCGAGGAGCTCAACCTGTCGGTCCGCTCCTACAACTGCCTGAAGCGCGAGGGCATCAACACGGTCGGCGATCTGGTCGAGAAGTCCGAGGCCGAGCTGATGGACATCCGCAACTTCGGCCAGAAGTCGATCGACGAGGTGAAGGCCAAGCTCGAGGAGCTCGGCCTGGCGCTCCGGGAGGAGTAGGGATGCCCAAGCCCACCAAGGGTCCCCGCCTCGGGTCGGGTCCCGCACACCAGCGCCTGATGCTGAACGGCCTTGCGGCGCAACTGTTCGTGCACGAGCGGATCAGCACGACCGAGGCGAAGGCCAAGGCCGTCCGCCCGGTTGCCGAGAAGCTGATCACGTTCGCCAAGAAGGGCGACGTGGCCGCGCGCCGCGAGGTCCTGAAGCAGATCACCGACCGCGACATCGTCCACAAGCTGTTCAGCGACATCGGGCCGCGGTACGCCGAGCGCAACGGCGGCTACACGCGGATCCTGAAGCTCGGGCAGCGCCAGGGCGACGGCGCGCCGATGGCGCGGATCGAGCTCGTGGAAGAGACCCCCTAGCCCCGGCCGCTCACCCGGCGGCCCGGTCGAGGAGTCCGAGCGCCATACTCGCCGCATGATCGTCCGGCTGACGCTCGCCTACGACGGGACGCGGTTCCGCGGTTGGGCGAGCAACGCCGGCCAGCGCACCGTCGAAGGGGTCCTGTCGGCGTCGCTCGGCCGGATGCTCGGCGAGGTGCCGAAGCTCTCGGTGGCGGGCAGGACGGACGCCGGCGTTCACGCCCGCGGGCAGGTCGCGTCGTTCCGCGCCGCAGACGCCATCGACCTCGATCGGCTGCAGCGCTCGATCAACGGGATGTTGGCACCCGAGGTCGTGGTCGTCGAGGCCAGCCGGGCTCCGGAGGGGTTCGACGCCCGGTTCTCGGCGACGGCCCGCGAGTACCGCTACCGGATCGACGCTGGGCGGTGGCCCGACCCCTTCAGCGCCGAGTTCGTCTGGCACCGGCCGGGCGAGCTCTCGCTCGGCCGGATGCGGGAGGCCGCGCGTCCGCTGATCGGCGAGCACGATTTCGCGTCGTTCTGTCGCCGGCCGCGATCGGGCGGCACGACGCGGCGGCTCGAACGGCTTTCGGTTTCGCGACGCGACCGGGTCGAGATCACGGCGCGTGCGAACGCGTTCCTCCACCAGATGGTCCGAGCACTCGTCGGCACGCTCGTCCGTGTGGGCGACGGGAAGCTCGACCCCGCCGAGGTCGTCGAGATCCTCCGGGCCCGCGACCGGTCGAGGACGCCGAACATGGCCCCCGCGCACGGCCTGACGCTCGAACGCGTCGTCTACGGACGCCTTCCGAAGACGATTTGACCCCGAGCGCGCCGGCCACGGAGCATCGTCGCATGGACGTCCTCCTTCCGGGCACGCTCGACGAGGCGCTCGAGATGGCCGCGGCGGACCCGCACCTGGTTCCGATCGCGGGAGGGACCGACGTGATGGTCGAGCTCAACATGGATCTCTCCCGGCCCGAGACGCTGATGGATGTGTCCCGGCTCGACGAGCTTCGGGAGTGGCGCCGCGAGGACGGTCACGTGTTCCTCGGTGCCGGCGTGAGCTACACGCGGATCATCGACGAGCTGGGCGAGCACACGCCGCTCGTCCAGGCGTCCCGCTCCGTGGGCTCGCCGCAGATCCGGAACCGGGGGACCGTCGGCGGCAACCTCGGGACCGCGTCGCCGGCCGGCGACGCGCTCCCGGTCCTCGCCGCCTACGACGCGGAGGTGGTGCTCGCGCGGTCCGTGGGCGGCACGAGGACGCTCGCGTGGAACGACTTCCTCACCGGCGTGAAACGGACCTCGCGCGAGCCCGGGGAGCTGATCCTCGGGGCGCGGTGGCGGCCGCCTCGAGGGCCGGGGTCCTTCTCGAAGATCGGCACGCGCAACGCGATGGTGATCGCCGTCGCGAGCCTCTGCCTCCAGCTCGACGAGGACGAGCGGTCGGTCCGGGTGGCGCTCGGGTCGGTCGCCCCGACGGTGGTGCGGGCGGCCGAGGCGGAGGCGTTCGCCGCCTCCGCGCTCGACGCGGCCGGGGCCTGGGACGACCCGACGGCGTCGCTCGGCTCGGGGGAGTTCGAACGGTTCGGCGAGCTCGTCGCCGGCGCGGGGAGCCCGATCGACGACGTCCGGGGGACCGGCGCGTACCGCCGGCACGCGTGCGCGGTGCTCGCAAGGCGGGCGCTGAGGTGGGCGCTCGAAGACCGGCGGAGCGCCTGATGCTCGTCCGGACCAACGTGAACGGCGAGTGGCGCGAGGCCGAGGTGTGGCCGGGCTCGAGCCTCCTCTACCTCCTCCGCGAGCACCTCGCCCTGCCCGGATCGAAGAACGCGTGCGAGCAGGGGGAGTGTGGCTCGTGTTCGGTCTGGCTCGACGACGAGCTCGTGTGCGCGTGCCTCGTCCTTGCGGCGCAAGCCGAGGGACGCGAGGTCCGGACCGTCGAGGGCCTGGCCGTCGGCGAGGCGATGCACCCGGTGCAGGAGGCGTTCGTCGAGGTCGGGGGCGTGCAGTGCGGGTTCTGCACGCCGGGGTTCGTCGTCGCGGTGACCGACCTGCTCGAACGCACCTCGGCCCCATCGGACGCCGAGGTCCGCGAGGCCCTCTCCGGCAACCTTTGCCGATGCACGGGCTACGAGAAGATCCTGGAAGCCGTGCGGATCGCGGCCGATCGCATGAGCCTGCGGGAGGATGAGCTGTGAGCCGGAGGGTCGACGAACGCGTCCGCGAGGGCGTCGGCATCTCGGTCCCGAGGATCGACGGCGTCCCGAAGGTGAAGGGCCAGTTCTCCTACGGCAGCGACCTGTGGGCCGACGAGATGCTGTGGGGGCACACGCTCCGGAGCCCGCATCCGAGCGCGCGGATCCGCTCGATCGACGTCGCCGGTGCGGTCGCGAGCCCGGGCGTGCACGCGGTGCTGCTCGCCGACGACGTGCCCGGCTCACGGTTCTACGGGCTCGAGTTCGCGGACCAGCCCGTGCTCGCGTGGGAAGTGGTCCGGTACGTCGGGGAGCCGGTCGCGATCGTCTCGGCCGAGCATCCCGAGCTCGCCCGTCGGGCCGCCGACCGGATCGTCGTCGACTACGAGCCGCTCGAGCCCGTGACCGACATGGAAGCCGCGCTGCGCGATGACGCGCCGCGGGTGCACCCGTTCGGCAACGTGCTGAGCGACGTCCGGGTTCGTCACGGCGATCCCGACGCCGAGGCAGAGGTCTGGGTCGAGGGGTACTACGAGACCGGGATGCAGGACCAGGCGCCCCTCGGGCCCGAGTCCGGGATGGCGGTGCCGGCCGAGGACGGGGGCATCGACCTGTTCGTGGCGACGCAGTGGCTGCACATCGACCGGCGGCAGCTCGCACCCTGCCTCGGTCTGCCCGAGGACAAGGTGCGGCTGTTCCTCACGGGGATCGGCGGGGCGTTCGGCGCGCGCGAGGACGTGAGCATGCAGATCCACGCGTGCATGCTCGCCCTGTACACGGGCCGCCCCGTGAAGATGTCGTACGGCCGGACCGAGTCGTTCCTCGGCCACGTCCACCGTCACCCGTCGCGGATCTGGATGCGGACCGGCGCGGACCGCGACGGCACGCTGGTGAACGTGCGAGCCAGGGTGCTGATCGACGGCGGGGCCTACACGTCGTCCTCGGTGGCCGTGATCTCGAACGCGGGGACGTTCGCCCCCGGCCCGTACGCGGTCCCGAACGCGCTCATCGAGGGGACCTGCGTCTACACGAACAACCCTCCGTGCGGGGCGATGCGGGGGTTCGGCGCGGTCCAGGTGTGCTTCGCGCACGAGGGGCAGATGGACAAGCTCGCGGCGGCGCTCGGCATGGACCCCGTGGAGCTCCGGCTGCGGAACGCCGCGGCGACCGGAACCGTCCTGCACACCGGTCAGGTGATCCACGGCTCCGCGCCCGTCCGCGAGGTGATCGAGCGGACCGCCGCGATCCCGCTCCCGCCCGAGCCACCCGACGGGCCTCGGGACCCGATCGAGCTGCCCGGGGGCGTTTCCGGCAACGTCGGCAGGGGGGAGGGCGTCCGGCGCGGGATCGGGTTCGCCGTGGGCTACAAGAACCATGGCTACAGCGCGGGCTTCGACGACTACGCGGAGGCGCGCGTGACGCTCTCCAGGGGGCCCGAGGGGCCCGTCGCCGAGATCCACAGCGCCGCGGCCGAGCTGGGGCAGGGCCTCCAGACGATCCTCGCGCAGATCGTGCGGACGATCCTCGGGATCGAGCGGGTGATCCTCCGGACCGCGGACACGTCCGTCGGCTCGGCCGGGTCGTCCTCCGCTTCGCGGCAGACGCTCGTCTCCGGCGGCGCCGTGAAGGCGGCGAGCGAGGGGGTCCTTTCGGAGCTGCTCGAACGCGCGCGCCGTGACGCGAGGGTGGCCGGCGAGGACCTGGGGGTGGACGCCGGGTTCGTCACCGCCCACGGCGAGCCCGTGATGGCGGTCGGCGAGCTGCTCGGCCAGCCGATCGAGCGCTCGGTGATCTGGCGGCACCGCCCGACGTCCCCGCCCGACGAGCACGGGCAGGGGGACATCCACGCAGGGTTCATGTTTGCCGCGCACCGGGCCGTCATCGACGTCGACGAGGAGCTCGGGCTGGTCCGCGTGGTCCAGCTCGCGACCGCGCAGGACGTCGGGTTCGCGATCAACCCGCAGAGCGTGGTCGGGCAGGTCGAGGGCGGTTCGGCCCAGGGGCTCGGGCTCGCCCTCATGGAGGAGCTCCAGCTCGAGGACGGCCGGATCCGCAACGCGTCGTTCACGGACTATCTGCTGCCGACCACGCTCGACATGCCGCCGGTGGAAGTCGTGCTCGTCGAGGAGCCCGAGCCGGATGCGCCGTTCGGCGCGAAGGGCGTGGGCGAGCCATCCAACGTCGTGGCGCCCGCCGCGATCGTCTCGGCGCTCCGGGCCGCCCTGGGGCGGGACCTCCGGCGGGTCCCGGTGAAGCCGGACGACCTCGTGGGCCTCCGCGAGCCGGCGGGCGTCCCGCCGTGGCCGGCGTTCCCGGACGAGCCGATGCGTGAGCCCGCACCGGCGATCGCCGGGATCTTCCGTACCGGCGCGGTCCCCCCGCCCGATCGAAGGACGTAGGCTCTACGGCTCCGCCGTGACGATCTCGCATCGCCGACGTAGACCCATCGGGCGACTTGATGATCCGACCGTCGGACTGGCAAGCTCGACGTTCTTCCTCCGATCTGGTCTGCCCGTTCCGCTCGGTCGCTGTCGATCTCGATGGACGGTGGAGGACGTGAGTTCGCGAACCTTCGATCTGAACGTACGCGCACGGGCCCCTCGGGCGCCGTCGCACTTGTCGAGTCCCGCGAAGCGCTGGTGGCGGGCGATGGTCGAGGGATTCGACCTGGAACCTCACCATGTCGCGATCCTGACGGCCGCGGCCGAGGCATTCGACCGCAAGGAAGAGGCGCGCCGGCTCGTCGCGACGGAGGGTCTGGTCGTCCAGAACGGGTCGGGGGTCCCGACCCCGCATCCGGCGGTCCAGATCGAAGACGCCGCCGCGCTCCGCATGGCGCGCCTCATCTCCGAACTCGGACTGGACGCGGTCCCCGACGAACGCGGCCGCTGACCTCGCCCCGAACGACGGCGGCCCTGCTCGCCACGTTCGTTGACGGCTCGGCGAAACCGCAGGTAGCATGGAGTCGCCCGGCCGTTCGGCCGGCATCTTCATGTCCACGAAGACCTATTCGCCGAGGCCGAGAGACATCGAGCGCCGCTGGTACGTCCTTGACGCCAGCGGGGCCGTCCTCGGCCGTCTCGCGACGGAGGCCGCCGCAATCCTCCGCGGCAAGCACAAGCCGATCTTCGCGCCCCACATGGACACCGGCGACCACCTGATCGTGGTGAACGCCAAGGAGGTCCGGTTGACCGGGGGCAAGGAGCAGAAGAAGGTCGCGTACCGTCACTCCGGCTACCCGGGGGGACTCAGCGAGACCACTTACGACCGGCTCCTGGCCGAACGGCCGGCCTACGCCGTCGAGAAGGCGATCAAGGGGATGCTCCCGCACAACCGGCTCGGCCGGCAGATGGCGAGCAAGCTCCGGGTCTACGCCGAAGCCGACCACCGCCACGAGGCGCAGAAGCCGAAGCCCCTCAAGCTGGGTGAGGTCCCCCCCTGGGACGGGCTGCCCGTCCGCGCGACCGAGCCCGAGGAACCGAAGGCAGGCAGGCCCGGGCCGAAGGCGCCGGCCACCAAGAGTTCGACCGCAAAGCGCTCGGCGGCGAAGCAGTCGTCGACCGCCAAGCGTTCGACCGCGAAGTCCACGAAGGCCACAGCGAAGCGGACCACGCCGAAGAGCAGCGCCAAGCGCACGACCGCGGGGCGGACGACGACCTCGAAGGCCCAGGCGGCCAAGAAGCCGACGGCCCGGACTCCGAAGAAGGAGGCCTGAGATGGCACAGACGGCGACGGGCCGGCGCAAGGAGGCCGTGGCTCGCGTCCGGCTCGTTCCGGGCACCGGCACGTTCCGATTGAACGGCCGAACGCTGGACGAGTACTTCACCACGCGGGCGCACCGCATGGTGGTCTCGGCGCCGCTGCGCCTCGCCGGCCGCGAGAAGGATCTGGACGTGATCGCGCGGATCGACGGCGGCGGCGTGTCCGGTCAGGCGGGCGCGCTGCGGCTCGGCATCGCCCGGGCGCTGATCGAGCTCGACCCGGAGCTCCGCGGCAGCCTCAAGAGGGAGGGGTACCTCTCGCGGGACGCCCGCGAGAAGGAGCGCCGCAAGTACGGGCTGAAGAAGGCTCGCAAGGCGCCGCAGTACTCCAAGCGGTAGGCAACGCGGTCCCTCGTTCGATCCCGAACCTACGTGGGATCGGCCTGGTCCCCGGGATCCGGACCATCCTCGCCCGGTACATCCGCGAGCGCGAGGCGCGCCTGGACCTCGAACTCCGCGGCCACGAACACGTGCACCGGGCCCGCCGGGTACGGGTCGGTGCTGCTCCCACCCTTCAGCAGGACCGGGATCCCCTCGGACTCGAGCCGGGACCGGATGATCTCGCCCTCGAACGTCGAGGGAACCGATCGCAGCAGCACGAGGTCGTCGGGCACGCGCCCATCGTCCCACAGGCACCGCCGGGCAACAGCGACGGGTCATCGGGTGCCACGGATCGGGTGGTCCCATCGCGGCCCCTCGATCACCCTCACCCGACCAACCGCAGAGCTCGTTCGCCGAGCATGATCGTCGAGGCTTCGGGTAGCCTTCGGCGGCGATGGCGCGGCTGTTCGGCACGGATGGCATCCGGGGGGTCTTCGGAGACGACCTCACGACCGAGCTCGCACGCTCGCTCGGGTCGGCGGCTGTCGCCGTCCTCGGGAGGGACGTGAGGGAGGCGCCGTCGTTCCTCATCGGCCGCGACACGCGGACGTCCGGCCCGTTCCTGGAGGAAGCGATGGTCGAGGGCATCCTCGCGGGAGGAGGCCACGTGATCCGTGCCGGGATCGTTCCCACGCCCGCCGTGGCGTTCCTGACGACCGAGCTCGGGGTCTCCTGCGGGGTGGTGATCTCCGCTTCGCACAACACCCCCGACTACAACGGGATCAAGTTCTTCGGATCACGGGGTTTCAAGCTCCCGGACCTCCTCGAGGAGGAGATCGAGGCGGCGCTCCTCGCCGGGGACGGTGTGACGGGGGCGCGAGGAAGCGAGATCACTCCCCGGTCGTCGGCACCGAGCTATGCCGACCACGTCGTCTCCGCGGCGGGGACCAGGCTCGAGGGCATGCGGCTGGTGGTCGACTGCGCGAACGGAGCCGCGAGCGGGTTCGCTCCCGACGTGCTGGGCAGGCTCGGGGCCGACGTCGTGGCGATCAACGCGGACGGCGCCGGCGCCGCCATCAACTCGGGCTGCGGGGCGCTGTTCCCCGAGGTCGTCGCGGCGGCGGTGCTGGCCCACGGCGCGGACGCCGGCGTCGCACACGACGGGGATGCCGATCGTGCCCTGTTCTCCGACGCCGCCGGCAACGTGATCGACGGCGATCAGGTCCTGGCGGCGAGCGCGATCGCGATGCAGCGGGCGGGGACGCTCACCGGGGAGGCCGTCGCGGCGACCGTCATGTCGAACCTGGGGTTCCACCGGGCGATGGCGGAACACGGCATCCGCGTGATCTCCACGGCCGTGGGCGACCGATACGTGCTCGAGGGCATGCTCGAGCACGACCTCGCGCTCGGCGGCGAGCAGTCCGGCCACGTGATCTTCCGAGAGCACGCCACGACTGGCGACGGGCTGATCACGGCCGTTCGCTTCCTCTCCCTCGCGGCCGAGAAGGGCGTCACGCTAGCGGAGGTGGCCGCCGCGATGCGTCGCTTCCCCCAGGTCCTGGTGAACGTGGAGGTCGTCGACAAGGAACGGCTCGAGCATGCGGAGATGATCTGGGCCGAGGTTCGAGCCCGGGAAGCCCGGCTCGACGGTATGGGCAGACTGCTCGTCCGGGCGTCCGGAACCGAACCGCTGGTTCGGGTGATGGTCGAGGCGGAAACCGAAGAGGTGGCTCGCGAGCACGCCGACGCCATCGCTGCCGTCGTCGCGACCGAACTGAACCGGTGACGGTGTGAGCCTCGGGCCTCCGGGTCGCTGCTAGTCTTGGCGGTCCGATGTGCGGCATCGTGGGCTACGTTGGCCCGGATCCGGCGCTCCCCGTCGTGCTCGACGGGCTTCGTCGTCTCGAATACCGGGGCTACGACTCGTCCGGGGTCGCCCTGATCGATGGCGGCCTGACCGTCGTCAAGCGCGCCGGCAAGCTCGGGGAGCTCGACGCCGCGCTCGAGACGGAAGGCGCTCCGACCGGCTCGATCGGCATGGGCCACACGCGGTGGGCCACGCACGGGGGACCGACCGATCGCAACGCCCACCCGCACACGGACTGCGACGGCCGCATCGCGGTGATCCACAACGGCATCGTGGAGAACTTCGCCGAGCTCCGTGCGGCCCTCGAGAAGCGCGGCCACACGCTCGTGTCGGAGACCGACACCGAGGTCGTCGCCCATCTGATCGAGGAGCAAGAGGGCTCGTTCGCCGACCGGGTACGCGCCGCCGTCCGCACGCTCGAGGGCGCCTTCGCGCTCGTCGTGCTCGGACAGGACGAACCGGACGTGATCGTCGGGGTCCGGGTGTCCTCACCGCTCATCGTCGGCCTGGGCGAGGGCGAGAACATGCTGGCATCGGACATCCCGGCGGTCCTCCAGAAGACCCGAACGGTCGTGCCGATCGAGGAGCGTCAGGTGGTGGAGGTGCGTGCGAACGGCATCCGCGTCACGGATCTTGACGGTCGGGAGGCTGCCACGAAGCCGTTCGAGGTGGACTGGGACGTCGAGCGGGCGCAGAAGGGCGGCTTCGACGATTTCATGCTGAAGGAGATCTGGGAGCAACCCGCTGCGATCCGAGACACGCTCGCGGGTCGCGTGAACGAGCAAGGGCTCCTCGCGCTCGACGAACTGCACGTAGATACGGACGTACTCCGAGAGATCGACAAGGTGTTCGTCGTCGCCTGCGGGACGGCCTTCCACTCCGGTCTCGTGGCGAAGTACGCGATCGAGCATTGGACGCGTCTCCCCGTCGAGATCGACATCGCCTCGGAGTTCCGGTACCGGGACCCGGTCCTGGGACCGGACACGCTCACGCTCGCCGTGAGCCAGTCTGGCGAGACGATCGACACGCTCGAGGCGGCTCGGCACGCCGCGCGACAGGGTTCGAAGGTGCTCGCGGTGACGAACACGATCGGCTCGTCGCTCGCTCGCGAGGCGGACGCGGTGATGTACACGCACGCCGGACCCGAGATCTGCGTCGCGGCGACGAAGACCTTCGCGACCCAGATGGCGGCGCTCCACCTGGTCGCGTTGTACCTCGCGCAGGTGCGGGGCGCGATGTTCCCGTCGGAGATCGTCGAGATCGTCGACAGGCTGCGCGGTCTGCCCGATGCGGTCGCCCGCACCTTCGACCTGTCGGAGCAGGTCATCGAGATCGCCCACGAGCTGAGGGACGCCCGGGACGTCCTGTTCCTCGGTCGGCACACTGGCTATCCGGCCGCGATGGAGGGCGCGCTGAAGCTGAAGGAGCTCTCGTACCTGCACGCCGAGGGATATCCGGCCGGGGAGCTGAAGCACGGTCCGATCGCCCTGATCGAGGACGGCGTCCCGGTCGTGGCCGTCGCAACCGAGTGCCACGTCTATCCGAAGGTCCTCTCGAACATCCAGGAGGTCCGGGCCCGCGGCGCCAAGGTGATCGCCGTCGCGAGCGAGGGCGACGAGGAGATCGGCACCCACGCGGAGCACGTGCTGTACGTGCCGCGGGTGCCCGAGCTGTTCGCGCCTGTCGTCGTGACTCCGCCTCTGCAACTGCTCGCCTACCACGTCGCGAAGCTCCGCGGATGCGACGTGGATCAGCCGCGCAACCTCGCCAAGAGCGTCACGGTCGAATAGCGCTCGGAACGGGGCGGGGCGGCTACCCTAGCGGCGTGGAGATCCTCGGCCTCGGGGTCGACATCTGCGAGATCGCCAGGATGGAGCGGGCGCTCGCGCGCCATCCCACGATGCGTGACCGCGTGTTCACGCCCGAGGAGCGCGCGTACTGCGATTCGAAGGCGCGGCCGGCCGAGTCCTACGCCGGGCGGTTCGCCGCCCGCGAGGCGGTGATCAAGGCCCTCGGCGGGTACCGCGGCCGGGGCTGGCGGGACATCTCCGTCGCCCGGTCGCCGAGCGGCGCGCCGGAGATACGCCTCCGCGGCAACGCGAAGGCGCGCGCGGACGACATCGGGGTCGCCCGCGTGCTGGTCAGCTTCACCCACGAACGCGCGAACGCGGTCGCGTTCGCCGTGGCGGTCTCGTCATGAGGCCGGTGCTCCTGCCCGAGGAGGTGGCCGAGCTCGACGAGCGGACCCAGACGCGAGGGATCGCCGCCGACGCCCTGATGGAGGCCGCCGGGCGGGAGGTCGCCGACGCCGCGCTCCGCCTGCTCGGCGGCGCGTACGGGCGCCGGGCGGTCGTCGTGTGCGGCAAGGGCAACAACGGCGGCGACGGGCTCGTCGCCGCGCGCCACCTCGACCGGGCCGGCGTGCGGACGACGGTGCTGCTCCTGGACGAGGGCGCCCGGGAGCCTGCGGCCACGAACCTGCGACGGCTCGAGGCCACGCGCGTGCGGCGGCGGCCGTTCTCGTCCGCCGCGATCGAGCGCGAGCTCGACCGGGCCGACGTCGCGGTCGACGCGATCTTCGGCACCGGGTTCCGCGGGGCGCCCGAGGGCGCGTCGGCGGTGGCGATCCGGGCGCTCGAGGCGTTGGGGGTGCCCGTGGTCGCGGTCGACATCCCCTCGGGTGTGAACGGGGCGACCGGCGCGGTCGACGGCGAGGCGGTCCACGCCGACATCACGGTGACGTTCGGCGCCGCGAAGCTCGGCCTCGTCCTGTACCCGGGGGCCGCGTTCTCGGGCGTCGTAGAGGTGGAGCCGATCGGCTTCCCCGGGGACCTGATCCGAAGCGACGTCCTGCTGGTCGAACGCGAGGACGCCGCGGCCCTGCTCCCGAGTCGGGAGCCCGACACCCACAAGCGGGAGACGGGCTACGTGGTCGTGGTCGGCGGGTCCCGCCGGATGACGGGCGCCGTCGCGCTCGCCGGGCGTGCCGCGTATCGGACGGGGGCCGGCCTCGTCGCGATCGCGGTTCCCGAGCGCATCCTGCCGGTCGTGGAGGGCGCGGTCCGGGAGGCGGTGTTCGTCGACCTGCCGGAGACCGACGTGGGGTCGATCGCCGGCGCCTCCGACCGCTTCGACGAAGTGCTCGGGCAAGCGGATGCCCTCGCGCTCGGCCCGGGGATGACGACGGACGCCGCCACGTCGGGATGGATCCGCGGCGTCGTGCGCTCGAGCGAGGTGCCGGTGGTGCTCGACGCCGACGGCCTGAACGCCTTCGCCGGGCGCGCCGACGAGCTCGCGGATCGGAAGGCCGACCTCGTGCTGACACCGCACGCCGGCGAGTTCGCCCGTCTCGCGGGTGTGTCCGCCGCGGACCTGCAGTCGGACCGCCTGCGTCACGTCCGAGAGCTCGCCGCGCGGGCCTCGGCGACCGTCCTGCTGAAGGGCAGCCGCACGCTGATCGCGACGCCCGACGGCCTCGTCCGGATCAACCCCACGGGCGGACCGGCCCTCGCCACCGGCGGGACGGGCGACGTCCTGACCGGGATGATCGCGGGTCTCCTCGCCCGCGGGCTCGAGGTCGCCGACGCCGCCACGGCCGCGGCGTTCGCGCATGGCATCGCCGGGCGGATCGCGGCCGAGGACCTGGGGGACGGCGCGGCGGCGGGCGACGTGCTGGACCGCGTCCCGGCGGCGATGCGGGAGGTCGCGCAGGGGTGACGCGGTTCCGTCCCACGGTTGCCGAGATCGATCTCGATGCGGTACGTCACAACGTCCGGACGCTGAAGCCCGCCCGAGCGGAGCTGCTCGCGGTGGTGAAGGCGGACGGGTACGGCCACGGCGACGTCCAGGTGGCTCGCGCCGCCCTGCACGCCGGCGCCTCTCGGATCGGCGTCGCGCTCGTCGAGGAGGGCGTCCGCTTGCGCGACCATGGCGTCTCGGCGCCGATCCTCGTCCTGTCCGAATTCCCCCCCGGCTCGGAGAAGGAGGCGCTGACGGCCGGGCTCACGCCTTCGGTGTACACGCCTGAAGGACTCGCCGGCCTCGCGGACGCCTCGGAGGCGCTCGATCGCGCCGTGGGCGTGCACCTCAAGCTCGACACCGGGATGCACCGCGTGGGTCTGTGGCCGCCGGCGGAGGCACCGGCCTTCGCGAGGAAGGTCGTGGACGCGGGCCTCGTCCTCGAGGGGCTGTGGACGCACTTCGCCCTGGCGGAGGACGACCCCGAGGCGACGAGGGCGCAGCTGAAGCTGCTGCTCGAGGCGAGGGACGCGCTCGCTCGAGAGGGCATCCGGCCGACGTTCGTGCACGCGGCCAACAGCGCCGCGACGATCGGGCTCCCCGAGACGCACCTCGACCTCGTGCGCCCCGGGATAGCGCTGTACGGGCTCGACCCGGGCGGCGGGCTCGGTCCGGGCACCGGGCTCCGCGCGGCGCTCACCTGGCGCTCGTCGGTGGCGATGGTCAAGCGCCTGACGGCGGGCGAGCGCGTCTCGTACGGGTGGCGGTACGAGCTCGAGCGCGACGCGATGATGGCGACGGTGCCGGTCGGCTACGACGACGGCTACCGCCGCGAGCTCGGCGGGAAGGCCGACGTGCTGATCGGCGGGCGGCGGCACCGAGTGGCCGGCGTGGTGACGATGGACCAGCTGCTCGTCGACTGCGGTGACGCGGAGGTCGCGTCCGGCGACGAGGTGGTGCTGATCGGCGCTCAGGGCGACGAGCGCATCACGGCGGAAGAGCTCGCCGGCCGCACGAGGACCATCGGCTACGAGATCGTGACGTCGATCGGGGCGCGGGTCCCGCGCGAGTACCTCCATTGAGCCGGAAGCGAGCCGCGGTCATGACCGTCGGCCTCGCCGCCGGGGCGGTCGCGGGCGGCGTGATCGGCCGAACGGTCCTGAATTCGCGGCGGCGGGGTGACCCGGAGCACCATGAGCAGCTATCGCTGCTGCCCTCAGAGGACGCGGGGCCGGTCCGGTCGTTCGACGGGACCGAGCTCGCGGTTCGGGCTGCGGGCCACCCGTCAGACCCGCCGATCGTGTTCGTGCACGGGTTCAGCCTCGACCTCACCACATGGCACTACCAGTGGACCCACCTGTCGGAGCGCCACCGCTGCGTGCTGTTCGACTTCCGCTCGCACGGGCGGAGCGCCCGGGCGGCGACGGGCGACCTGTCGCCCAGGGCGTTCGGGCAAGACCTCGCGGCGGTCCTCGACGCCGTCGTCGACCGGCCGGCGGTCCTCGTCGGGCACAGCATGGGCGCGATGTCGATGCTCGCGATGTCCGAGGCGAGGCCGGACGTGTTCGGCGAACGCGTCGCCGGGATCGCGATCGTCGGGTCGTCGGCGAGCGACCTCGTGCGCGGCGCGATGGGCTCGGTGACCGAGCTGCTCCGGCCGCGCCTCGGCTCGCTCGGCCAGGCGGCCCGGCGCGTCAACCGGCTGCGCCGCGCCGTGTTATCGAGCCCCGTCGACGTCGGCCAGATCGTCGCGCGCGCGACGCAGTTCGGACCCGACGCGCCGCCGCACGTTGTGGACTACGTCCTCGGCCTCGCGGGCCGGGCGTCCTCCGCCGTGTGGACCGACGGGCTCGCGAGCCTCATGGAGATCGACCTGCGGCACACGCTTCCCCACATCACGGTGCCGGCGCTCGTCCTCGTGGGCGAGTACGACCGCATGACGCCGCCCTCGGCGGCCGTGGCCCTCGCCGGCGAGCTGCCGAACGGCCGCCTCGAGGTGATCGAGCGCGCAGGCCACTTCCCGATGCTGGAGGCGCACGAGGAGTTCAACCGGCGGCTGGAGGCGTTCGTCGACCCGGTGCTCAGCGGACAACGCAAGCGGCGCGGGAAGCGGGCGAGAAGCGCATGAGCGAGGCGCCCCGAACGTGATCACACGGATCGAGGGGATCCGGGTCGGCCACGTCACGGATCTCGAGGGCATCACCGGATGCACGGTCGTGCTGCTCCCCCCGGAGACGACGGGCTCGGTCGACGTGAAGGGCGGGGCACCGGGCACGAGCGAGACCGACGCGATCCGTCCGGGGACAGCGGTGCCCGGCCTCCACGCCGTGCTGCTGACCGGGGGGAGCGCCTTCGGCCTGGCCGCGGCGACCGGCGTGCTGCGGTGGCTGGAGGAGCGAGGCGTCGGGTACGACATGAAGGTCGCGAGGATCCCGATCGTGCCCGCGGCCGTGCTGTTCGATCTCGGCGTGGGCGACCCGGGCGCGCGGCCGACCGCGGACTACGGGTATGCGGCCTGCGATGCAGCGACGGACGGACCGGTGCAGGAAGGGAGCGTCGGCGCCGGCACGGGCGCCGTCTTCGCCAAGAGCCCCGACCCTGCCGCAGGGTGGAAGGGAGGGCTCGGCACGGCCTCGGTCGAGCGGGGAGACATTGTGGTCGCAGCGATGGCGGCGGTGAATGCCCTCGGGACCGTCCTCGACGAGGAGGGCAACCCGCTGGTGGAGAACCGGAACCCCGGAGCGGACGCAAGCTGGGTGGGGACGAACACGACGATCGCCGTGGTCGCGACGAACGCCATCCTTTCGAAGGAGCGGGCGCAGCTGCTGGCGCAGGCGGGGAGCGAGGGCCTCTCCCTCGCCGTGTCGCCTGCGCATACGATGTGGGACGGCGACACCGTCTTCGCGGTCGCCACGGGGAAGGTGGAGGCCCGCCAGCAGGTGCTCGAGGAGATGGCGGTCCGTGCGGTGGGCGAGGCGATCCGCCGCGGTGTCCGGACCGCGGGGTCGCTCGGGGGCGTGCCTTCGGTTGGGGAGGCGAGATGAGGACGATCGAGGAGGCCGCCCTCGGGGCGTCGACCTGTACGCGGTGCCGGCTCTCGCAGGGCCGGACGCAGGTGGTCTACGGCGTCGGCGACCCGAACGCGGACCTGATGTTCATCGGCGAGGGGCCGGGGTTCCACGAGGACAAGCAGGGCGAGCCGTTCGTCGGCCCGGCCGGCCAGCTGCTGAACCAGGTGCTCGGCGAGATCGGCCTTCGGCGCGAGCAGGTCTACATCAACAACGTCGTGATGTGCCGGCCGCCGGGGAACCGAGACCCGCTGCCCGACGAGATCGAGGCATGCAAGCCCTGGCTCGACGAGCGGATCGAGCTGATCGACCCGTCCGTGGTCGTGACGCTCGGCAACTGGGCCACGCGGTTCGTCCTCGGCCCGCGCGTCTCGATCAGCCGGGTCCGAGGGCAACGGTTCCCGTGGAACGGGCGCACGGTCATTCCCACGTTCCACCCGGCGGCGATCCTGCACGGCGGCGGGCAAGCCTCGAGGCAGATGGAGGCCCTCCGCTCCGACTTCCGGGAGGTGTCCCGGGCGCTCGCCGAGCGGCCGGAGCCCGTCGAGGAACAGCTCGGCCTGTTCTGATGCGCATCGATCTCCGGTCCCCGGCGGCTGGGGACACACGAGCGATCGGCGCCGAGCTCGCTCCCTTCCTCCGGCCCGGCGACGTGATCGCGCTGACCGGCGAGCTCGGGGCCGGCAAGACGACGTTCACCCAGGGGGTCGCGAAGGGCCTCGGGTTCGAGGGCGCGGTCGTCTCGCCCACCTTCACGCTCGTCCGTGAGTACCGCGGAGGCAGGCTCCCCGTCGTCCACGCGGACGTCTACCGGCTCGACCGGGTCCAGGACGTCCTGGACCTGGGCCTGGACGAGATCGCGGAGGACGGCGTGCTGCTCGTCGAGTGGGGCGACGCGGTCGAGGGCCTCCTGCCTCCCGCCCACCTGACCGTCGAGCTCACGGTGCCCGGCGACGGCGACGAGCGAGCGGTGACGATCGGGGGCGACGGCGACGCGTGGGCGCTGCGGTGGGAGCGGCTGGAGCGGGCGCTCGAGCCGTGGGCGGACGCCGCGTGATCGTCCTCGGGATCGATACGTCGACGGACCGGACCTCGATCGCCCTGGGAACGGAGCACGAGTTGCTGGCGACGACGGGGTTCGCCGGCGTTCGGCGTCACGACGACGTCGTGCCGGCGATCGAACGCCTCCTGTCGTGGACCGGCGTCGAGCTCGGACACGTGGGCGGCGTGGCCGTGGGGCTCGGGCCCGGCCTGTACACCGGCCTACGGGTCGGGATCCAGGTCGCGAAGTCCCTCGCGCAGGTACTCCGCGTGCCGATCGAGGGGATCCCGTCGCTCGATGTGCTCGCGTTCAGCGTCCTGCACACGCAGCGTCGGATCCTCGCCGTGATGGACGCGCGACGGCGCGAGGTGTTCGTCGCCCGCTACGATCCCGTCCCCGGCGGGATCGTGCGCGAGGGGGAGTACGGGGTCACGACCCCTGCGAACCTGGGGGCGGAGCTGGAGGCCGCGCGGGAGGAAGTGCTTCTCGTCGGGAACGGTGCCATCCTGTATCGAAAGGAGCTCGAGCAGGCGGGCGCGCACGTCGAGCTCGCGCCCGCGCAGTTCGCCCACCCGTGGGCGGCGGCGCTGGTGAGCCTGGCGGCCCCGCGGCTGATCCGCGAGGAGACGGGTCGCCTGGCGGACGTTGCGCCCCTGTACCTGAGGAAGACGGATGCGGAGATCGCTTGGGATCAGCGAGCCCGAGGCGCCTCGGCTTGAGGTGACCCGGATGCGCCGTCGCCACCTTCGGGGGGTGATGGCGATCGAGCGTCAGGTCTACCCGCGTCCGTGGAGCCCGAACCTGTTCCTGTCCGAGATGTCGGAGTCCGCGAACCGGCGCTACCTCGTCGCCAGGATCGACCGCGAGGTGGTCGGCTACGGCGGGTTGATCTGCTACGGGGAGGAGGCGCACATCACCAACGTCGCCGTCGATCCCGGGTTCCAACGACGGAAGATCGCGACTCGGCTCCTCTACGATCTGATCTGGGCCGCCGCCGAGATGGGGGCAGACGCCGTCTCCCTCGAGGTGCGGGTCACGAACTGGGGCGCGCAACGCCTGTACGGGACGTTCGGGTTCCGTCCGGTCGGGATCCGCAAGAACTACTACCAGGAGATCGGTGAAGACGCGCTGATCATGTGGGTCGACGGGATCCGTTCGGCGGACTACCGCCGGCGTCTCCGGCAGCTGGCCGGCGACCTCCCCGAGGGCGTGCGTCCCGACACGCCGTGACCGGCTATCCGTGAAGGTCCTCGGGATCGAGACGTCCTGCGACGAGACAGGCGTCGCGGTGGTCGAGGACGGCGTCGTGCGTTCGAACCTGCTCGCGAGCCAGGTCGACGTCCACGAGCGGTTCGGCGGCGTCGTGCCGGAGCTCGCGAGCCGCGCCCACGTCGAGGCGGTCACGCCGCTCCTCGAGGAGGCGCTCGAGGAGGCCGGCTGCGGCTTCGGCGATCTCGATGGCGTCGCGGTGACGGTCGGCCCGGGCCTCGTCGGCGCGCTGCTCGTCGGGATCGCGTCGGCCAAGTCGGTGTCGCTCGCGACCGGCGCGCCGCTGATCGGCGTCAACCATCTCGAAGGACACATCCTCGCGAACGCGATCGAGCACGGCTCCGATCTCGCGCCCGCCGTCTGCCTCGTCGTCTCGGGCGGGCACACGATGCTCGTCCACATGCCCGAGGTGCACCGGTACGAGTTGCTCGGTCAGACAGTCGACGACGCGGCCGGTGAGGCGTTCGACAAGGTCGCGCGGTTCCTGGGACTCGGCTTCCCCGGAGGCCCGGCGCTCGACCGGCTGGCTCGCAGCGGCGACCCGAACGCGATCGGCTTCCCGCGGGCCATGGCCGACTCCGGCGACTACGACTTCTCGCTTTCGGGGCTGAAGACGGCGGTCCTGCGGTACGTCAAGACCGAGCGGGAGGCCGGTCGGGACATCGATGCCGCCGACCTGGCTGCCTCCTTCCAGGAGGCGATCGTGGACGTGCAGGTCTCGAAGACGATCGACGCGGCGAAGGACCGAGGCGTGCAGACGGTACTGCTCGGCGGCGGTGTCGTCGCGAACACGCGCCTGCGGGAGCGGATGGAGAAGGCCGGGGCCGAGGCGGGCCTGCGGGTCTGGTTCCCCGAGCTCGCCCTGTGCACCGATAACGGGGCGATGATCGCGGTGGCCGGGGCTTCCCGCCTCTCGCGAGGCGAGCGCACCGAGCTCGACGCGGCGGCCGACGCCGCGCTGGAGCTTGCGTGACGACGATCCTCGTGACGGGGGGAGCCGGATTCATCGGCTCCCATCTGTGCGACCGGCTGCTCGCCGAGGGTCACCGGGTCGTCGCCGTGGACAACCTCACCACGGCCCGGATCGGGAACCTCAGCGAGGCGAGGAGCTACGGCGGCGAGTTCACCTTCTTCAACATGGACGTCCGCGCCGAGGGACTCCTCTCGCTGTTCGAACGTCATCGGCCCGAGGTCGTCATGCACCTGGCCGCGCAGGCTTCCGTCTCAGTCTCCGTGGAGGACCCGACGCTGGACGCGAGCGTCAACGTGATGGGGCTGCTGAACGTGATGGACTGCAGTTCGCGCACGGGCGTTCGCAAGGTGGTGTACGCAGCCTCGGGCGGCACCTTGTACGGGGAGCCACGGAAGTTGCCGGTCAAGGAGACGGCATCGGGCAGACCGGTGTCGCCCTACGGAATAAGCAAGAAGGCGGGGATCGAGTATCTATCGTTCTACGAGCGGTATCGCGGCGTCGCCTTCTCCGCCCTCGCGCTCGCGAACGTCTACGGCCCGCGGCAGGACCCGCACGGGGAGGCTGGCGTCGTCTCGATCTTCGCCTCGAAGATGCTGAACGGGGAAGCGCCGACGATCTTCGGGGACGGGAACCAGACCCGTGACTACGTGTTCGTCGACGACACCGTTCACGCGTTCGCGCTCGCCGCCGACCGAGGCGACGGGCGGCTGATCAACGTCGGTACCGCGCTCGAGACGTCGGTGAACGGCATCTTCCGGCTGCTCGCCGACGTCACGGGCTTCTCGGGTGAGCCGGCGCACGGACCCGCCCGACCCGGTGACCTGCGGCGGAGCGCGCTCGATCCCGCGCTCGCGGGCGAGGTGCTGGGGTGGCGTCCCTGGACACACCTCGAGGACGGTCTCGCGGAGACCGTCTCGTTCATGAAGGGCGTCTAGGTCTTCCAGGTCACGGGAATGAGGTGACGGGTGGCGAACCGGTGAGTCGGTCATCGCTTCGGCTCCAGCATCTACATGGGTATGAACTCGGGCCCATTGTCCATTACGACTCCGGTGAGCTCGGCTCCCACGGCAAGGTGCCCCCGCGCAATGCGTCGGCAGAACGACGCCGCGACCTTCGAGCTCACGTGGCCACACGACGAGTTCGGCAGATCGCCCAGCGCGTGGCGGTGTCGACCGCCGTCAGCTAGTAGTTCGGGTCGCGCCGGGGGCGGGGTGGTCGCGGCGGCTGTTCCCGAGGGCGTCCTGCGTGTCGGCCAGGGCGCGCTCCGCGAGGCGGTGTTCGTCGGGTTGCCACAGAACCGACGCAGGGACGGCGTCAGGAGGCTTGGCGCGCCCGGATGAGGCGCTCGGGCAGGCCGTGGTGCTTGCGGTTGGTCCCAGGATGACGACCGACGAAGCGACATCCAATCCGAACGCGATACTGTTCCCCGCGCGATGGCCCGCTCTGGCAACTACGACTCCTCGCTGTCCGGTCTGAAGACCGCGGTACTCCGGCGCATCCGGGCGGAACGCGAGGCGGGTCGCGAGGTCGACTCCGCGGATCTCGCGGCCTCGCTCCAGGAGACCGTCGTGGACGTTCAGGTCTCCAAGACGCTCCAGGCTGCCGCCGACCGCCGGGTCGAGACGATCCTGCTCGGCGGAGGCGTGGTGGCGAACTCGCGGCTCCGCGGGCGCATCGAGGAGGCCGGCGCCGGGGCCGGTCTGCGCGTCCTGATCCCGTCGGTGGATCTGTGCACCGGCAACGCCGCGATGATCGCGCTCGCAGGTGCGTGGCGTCTGGAGCGCGGCGAGCGCTCGTCGCTCGGCATCGGCGCCGACCCGTCAATGGAGCTTCGATGACCACCGTCCTGGTAACGGGCGGAGCCGGCTTCATCGGGTCGCATCTGTCCGATCGGCTCCTGGCCGAGGGTCATCGCGTGGTCGCGCTCGACGACCTGTCGACCGGCCGGATCGCGAACCTCAATGAGGCCCGCGGGTACGACAATGATTTCACGTTCTTCAATATGGACATCCGAGCCGACGGCCTGCTCTCGCTGTTCGAGCGCCATCGCCCCGAGATCGTGATGCACCTGGGTGCCCAGGCCGCCGTGGCGACCTCGATGGAGGATCCCATCCTCGATGCATCGATCAACGTGATAGGGACGCTGAACGTGCTCGAGTGCGCACGGAGAACCGGTGTGCGCAAGATCGTATACGCGGCATCGGGTGGAACGCTGTACGGCGAGCCGCGCAAACTTCCGGTACGAGAGACGGCCCTTAGTGGTGCGCGGCCTGTTTCGCCCTATGGGGTCAGCAAGAAGGTCGTCATCGACTATCTGGATTTCTATCATCGACATCACGGAATCGGGTGGACGGCACTCGCGCTGGGGAACGTCTACGGTCCTCGGCAGGATCCGCACGGCGAAGCGGGGGTCATCGCGATCTTCTCCACCTGCATGCTCGCCGGCGAGAGTCCGACCATCTTCGGGGACGGGAACCAGACACGCGACTATGTGTTCGTCGATGACGTCGTTCATGCCTTTGCCCTCGCGTCGGAGCGGGGAGATGGTCGCCTGGTCAACATCGGCACCTCGATCGAAACCTCGGTGAATGGCCTATACCTGATGCTTGCTGGCATCATTGGTGTCTCCGGCGAGCCCCGATCCGGTCTAGCCAGGCCCGGCGACCTGCGCAGGAGCGCGCTCGACATTGCACTCGCCGCCGAGGTGCTGGGTTGGCGGCCCTGGACTCATCTCGAGGATGGGTTGCGCGAGACGGTCGCGTTCGCGAGGGGAAGATGATCGGCGTGCTCAGGGTTGGCGGAGCGCCGGCTCAACCGCCTGCTTGAACTCTTCCACTCGACGTCCAGCCACCGTCGCGAGCACTTCGAAGTCGCCCTCTCGGAGGGAGATCACGTCCGGCGCGGGCTGCCGGCGGAGTGCGACGACTTCCTGGACGAAGCCGGCAAGGACGGCCCCCTCGACACCGCCGATCGCTTGTGCGGTCCCTATCCCCACGACGATCGGGGGCCGCCCCTCGACCCGTTGCGAGATCTGGGCCATCAGTCGTGCTGGCCGGATGCCGTAGAGATCAGCCAGCAGGACGAATCTCTCGACGGATAGCGTGCGATCTCCCCTCTCATAGCTCGCGAGTGAGGAGGGTTTGAACGTGCCCGAGCTCATGATCGAGACGCTCCGAAGTGTCAGTCCGCGTGCTCTGCGAGCGACACGCAGGACAATGCCGATCTGCTTCGCGAGCACCCCCGGCATGCTTCCCCCTACGAGCCGCGACGACGGAGGCTCTTTCGACCTCCTGGCGCCCAGGTGTATCACCGACGCCCCGGAGGTCAACAATGTTGCCGAATTCGGCTCGGCGGTCGGCAAGAAAATCCGCTCACCAGGGCTGATACGCGTTTGAATCTTTTTTTGCTTCGTGGAAACGCAACCAACATGGTACTTCATACGTTTTACGACTAAGGCAGGGTCCCCCGTATGGTGGATATGGTTGACATCCTGAACACTCTCCGTGTAAACCATGTGGCTTACGGAGCAACGTACGCTCGATGGGGGGTGACCAATCGCGCAACACGGTCGCTGCTTCGGACGGCGGGGGGCGCGCGCTCGGAGCACGGTCCGAGGCTCGACAGGTCATGGCCCGCGCCGCGGCCCAGGCGCGGCGCATGTTGAAGGCGCGATAAGGGGAAGAGGAGTGACATGGGTGGACCCAGACGCATCCGAACGGACATTCGAGCCGGTACTGAGCGACGGAGTCCGAATGCGCCGACCTCAATCCTGATCGTTGACGATCACGTGCTGTTCGCCGACGTGATCCACAAGACCCTCGAGGGCGATGGCATGGATGTTATCGCTACGGTTGCGACCGGCGCCGAAGCCCTACGGGTATTCCACGACAAGCGGCCTGACCTCGTGTTGCTCGATCTCACGTTGCCCGATCAAAGCGGGCTCGTCCTCGGCCAGGCCATCATGGAGCGGTCGCCGGACACGGTCGTTGTCGCTCTCACGGCGCTGGACGACCCACAGCTCGTCAAGCAGGCGATGCGCGCGGGCTTTCGAGGCTACGTCAGCAAGGATTGCCGCGTCTCACAGCTCCGGGAGGCGATCATCCAAGCGATGGGTGGGAGCGTCGTCGTCGCCGTCCCGAGCAATCGGATGGCAAGCCGATCCAGGGTCTCGAGGAACGATGGGTCGACGCTGCTCGCCGACCAGCTCACGCAGCGCGAGAGGGAGGTTCTTGCCCTTCTTGCGCGAGGAACCACCAGCGCGGAGATGGCGCGACGCCTGGGTATCAGTCCGAACACGCTACGCACGCACGTCCAAAGCGTGCTCACGAAGCTCCAGGTTCACTCCCGCCTCGAGGCTGCATCGTTCGCTATACGCAACGACCTCCTGGTGGACGACGACTGGCGTCAGGGCTCGTCCGTTCGTCGTAGTCAGGCTGCGTCATAAACGTGGCGCGTCCGTAGATAGGCGCAGACTAGGCTACGTCGTTGAGAGCGGTAGGAGAGATGGTGGGCGAAGACACGACCGAGCCTATCCGCATCCTCGTGGCCCAGGAGCGTGGGTTGTTTCGCGAGGCCCTCCGCATCGTGCTCGAGGGCGAATCGGATCTCAAGATCGTCGGCGAGACCCAAGATGGTCCGGAGACCGTGGAGGAGATCGCCCGAACGTTGCCGGATGTCGCCGTGATCGGCGCCAAGCTCCCGAAGCTCGACGGGATCCGTGCGACGGCAATGATTGGGCAACGGACGCCCGATTGCCGCGTTTTGGTGATCTCCGAGGAGGATGACCTAGAGATCCTGGTGGCAGCCCTCGAGGCCGGTGCACGGGGCTTCCTCACCTGGGAGATGCCTCTTCACAACCTCATCGAGGGCGTGCATTCGCTTCGCCGGGGCGAGATCCTCGTTCCGCCCCGGATGTTGGGGGGACTCATTTCTCACCTCCTCCGACGTCGGAACGAGAAGGAAGCGAGCGCCCGTTGGCTCTCGAGGCTGACGAAGCGCGAACGCGAAGTATTGGCCCTGCTCGCGGACGGCGCCGACAACGACATGATCGCAACGGCGATGTTCATCAGCCCACACACTGCTCGGACCCACGTGCAGAACCTGCTGGGGAAGCTGGGCGTCCATTCCCGCCTAGAGGCAGCGATGCTCTTTGCCCAGAGCGGGATGCGAAACGAGCTCGAGCTCGTCGACGGGTAGGCCGAGAGGCAACGTCTGCCCGCGAGTCGGTGGGGTCGGAACACCCCATCGCGACCGCCGTCGCTCGTCGATCGAGTCACACCGGGTGTCTACCCTCCGACGACGTTCATGTCCCGGCGCATCAACACGTGCCCAGAGTGACGAGATTCCTGCATTCGGCGTAGGGCTCATACGACAAGCTGAGCGTGCAACGGAATCCGCCGCTGTGTTGAGGTTCCTCCGCATCGACACGGAGGGCCGCGCAACGTGGACGTGAACCCAAAGGTGCGTGTGCTCCTCGCCGAGTCGCAGTTGCTGCTGCGCGAAGCGATGAGAATCGCGCTCACGAACGCCGGTGACATCGAGGTCGTCGCCGAGGTGGGCGACCGGATGAGGGCGGTCGCTGCAGCGAAGGCCACGAAGCCGGACGTTGCGTTGATCGACGTCGCACTGCCCGGGCGCGATGGCGTGCAAACGACCAGGATGATCGGGGAGACCGTGCCCTCCTGTCGGATCGTCCTCTTCGGCGGGAAAGAGGACGAACGGCCCATGATGGAGGCGTTGGAGGCCGGCGCCAGCGGGTATCTGACGGAGCAGGCAGCGCTCGGCGATCTCGTCGACGCCACCAGGGCGGCCTTTCGCGGCGAGGCGCTCGTTCCGCCCCGGCTGGTCGCGACGCTCCTCAACAGGCTCATATGGCACCGTAGAGAACGCGATGAGGCGATCTTCCTCCTGTCGCAGCTCACCCGCCGGGAGCGACAGGTTCTGGCCATGCTTGCACGAGGCGCGGATAACAGAGGCATTGCCGAGGCGCTGACGATCCGCCCTGATACCGCCCGCACCCACATCCAGAACCTGCTAGGGAAGCTCGGGGTCCACTCTCGGCTCGAGGCGGCTGCGTTGGCGGCGCGTGGGGGGCTGAGCGAGGACCTCTTCATGCTTGATGAGCCGACGAGGGTAACGTCCCGGCTCGCACGATCCGGGGATCCGAGGCACGATGACCGTGTCGATGCGAGGAGCTAGCTGATCAGCTCGTCGGTCGGGCAGGCTCCTGGATCAGAGCGCCTGGTTTCGATCCCGGTTCCCTGCATGCCCGAGTCGCTCGGTCCCACGATCTGCCAGGAGCCAACATCGATCGCCGGGCCGCTTCTGCGCGGGCCGGGCAGGTCGATCAGCGCTGGCGCCCCTTCCTGAGGAAGGCCGCTGCCTTGCCCTCCGAGTCAGGCGCCGACCCGTTGCCTTCGCTGGACGTGGAGACGCGCCGCCGGTACATCAGCCCGATCCGGTAATCGTTGGACCCGTATCCAGCTGCCCCCCCTGCCGGGTCGAAAGCGTTGAGGACGCCCCCGATGAGGTGGCCGCCCGCCTGGTCGAGTTGGTAGACCGCCGCGCCAACCGACGCAGCTGTTCCCTTCCTGGCATCGGCGACGATGATGATCCCGTCGACCATGCTGGCCAGCGGCAAGCTATCCGCGACGCCCAGGACCGGTGGGCTGTCGATCAGGACGAACTCCGCGTCCCCGCAGTAGGCCAGGACCTCGAGCATGGAACCCGACTGGAGCAGCTCGGCGGGGTTCAGGAGCGTCATGGCTCCCTGTTCTTCGGCGACTCGAGCCTCACGTCGAGAAACGGCTCCGCTCGTGAGCACCCGCAAGTGCGGGATCTCGGAGGCGCGTACCGAGTCGGCGACAGAGAGCTCGCCGGCAAGCACCTGCGCCAGGCCTTCGTTCGGCAGGTCAAAGAGGGCATGGATGCGCGGGTATCGCATGTCTGCACATATGAGAACAACTTCCTTGCCCGCCAGCGCCAAGCAGACCGCGAGGTTCGCCGCGATCGTGGTCTTCCCCTCCTGGCTCTCAGCGCTCGTAACCAGGATGGTCTTGAGCGACCGACGCCTGGGCCTGCCCCGTGACCCGGTCGTGGGCTGCTCGTGCACGCCCCCCCTCCCTTGGGCGGAGGTAGAGCGATTGCTGATGGCGAGCAGATTCGTCCGGAGCGCACGGTATGCCTCCGCCACGCCACTCCTGGGCTCGGTCAGGGCGACCAGTTGCTCCGAGTCTCGCCTCGAGGCCTGGAGTGCACGGAGTCGCGGAACAACTCCCAGCACCGGGGCCCCGGTCGATTGCTCGAGGGCATCGGCGTCGGTGACCCGATCTCGATAGCGGTCCCGAGCCAGAGCCACCACGATCCCGAGAACCAGGCCCAGGAACAATCCCATCGCGATGTCGAACCCGTTTCTCGGGCTGCTGGGCGAGCTCGGCAGCTCCGCCGTCTTGATGATTTGTCCCGGATCCACGCTCACGGTGGTGGCCGTGGAGAGTAGCTCCTGGAGCGAGATCTGCCGTGCCTCGAGCGCGGCGAGCTTCCGCCTGGCGGAGAGCCAGCTCTCGGATTGCGGCGCCAGCTCGGTGATCGTTTGATTCTGTTCCTCGATCTGACTGGCGACCTCTCCGATCTGCGCTTGCAGGGTGTCCGTATACCGCGCCACGGTGTCCGTCGCCTGTTGGGATCTGAATCGGAGATACGCTTCGGCGAACGCCTCCGCCCCTGCTTGTGCCAAAGCGGGGTCCGTAGCAGAGAACGTGATCTCCATCACGTCGGCTTCCGCTGGAACGGTCACCGTGACGCGATCCAGGAGCTGCTCGGGGCGGGCCGACGAGTCGAGCAGCGTGCGCGCGATC
>Ga0075429_100000230_pt1 | contig 38119 bp, 42 predicted proteins | sample RhiMetdeltSRZDD3_FD_75295 | JGI IMG/M metagenome (GOLD analysis project Ga0075429, IMG submission 75295) | Populus rhizosphere microbial communities from Tennessee, USA - Rhizosphere MetaG P. deltoides SRZDD3 | ecosystem: Host-associated > Plants > Roots > Rhizosphere > Soil | place: USA...
AGAACCGGCGCCGTCGTAATCGTGGCGTGGACCCCGCCAGGAAGCCGAACGGGCAGAGCCGCCGCAACGAGCGTGACAACAATCCAGAAGAAGATTCGGCCAAGATCAAGTGCGGCAGGTGGCGGCGCGGAAACAAGAACCAGAATCAGTAGGGCGAGCGCAACGACGGGAACAAAAAGCCATCGCACTGAAGGGGGGACTGGTGGAAGCCGGGACATCACTGCGGGAGGATATGCGAGGCAGTCAGGCAAGCCGCATCGAACCGGATGCATCCGCAAACAAAAGAAGGGCCGCCACGGGCCCTTCCCTTGCGCGCTTTTACACGCCTCTAGAGGACGGAGATGACTTAGAAGCCGTTGCTGCCAGCGCCGCCAGCCAGAACGAGCGCGGCCAGCATGGCCAACGTTGCAAGAATCCGCTGCATGTAAGCCTCCCTTCGCCCGGCACTCACGTGTCTCGCCAGGCTCCTACGCCTGTTCATCGGACGGCTTGGTCGGCCACTTAAGGGTCTATCGAGGGCCGATACCCACCAGACACAGGAAAGAAGGCTCGTAATGCCGCAGGAATTCGGGTTCTCGGGGCCAGGCGCCTTCCGGCCAAGCCAGCGACCGCTTCTTTCGTTGACCCGACCGGCAGGCAGGGCGCCCGATGCCGGCTAGAGGCGCTCGTAGCGGGCGACGTCGAGAACGAAGACGGTGGCGCCGCCGAAGGTAACCTCCACCGGGTACGGCATATAGAACTCGCCCGGCTCCATGATCGGAGGCATCGGGCTGATGTGCTGCGACCGCGCGTGGCAGGTCTCCCGGATCGTCGCGATCACGTCCTCGACCTGCGCTTCCTCGACGCCGACGATGATCGACGCGTTGCTCGTCTTGAGGAACCCGCCCTGCGAGTGAAGGCGGGTCACGCGGTATTCCTTATCGGTCAGCGCGTCGACGAGCGCACCGGCGTCCTCTGGGTGGACGATCGCGACCACGAGCTTCATCCCGGCGGGACTATACCCTCGCGCTTCCCCGGCACGGCGCCTACGCCGGAGCTCCGAGCAGCGCGTCCACCTCGCGGCGGATATCGTCCGCCACTTCCGCCTCCGCGCGGTCGGCCCGGATGACGACGAAGCGGCGCGGCTCGGCGGCGGCCAGACGGAGGTAGGCGTCCCGGACACGGACGTGGAGACCGGTCGCGTCGGCCTCGAACCGGTCCCACTTGGCCTCGGCCCGCCAGCCCGACCGGGCGAGGCCGATCTCGACCGGCACGTCGAGGAGGAAGGTGCGGTCCGGTACGAGGGTCCCGACCGCCAGTCGCGTCACCTCGCGGATCGCCTCCAGCGAGACGCCCTGGCCGTGGCCCTGGTACACGACGCTCGAATCGAAGAAGCGATCGGCGATCACGATCTTTCCGGCCTCGAGCGCCGGGCGGATGACCTCGCGCACGAGCTGCGCGCGCGCGCTGCTGAACAGGAGCACCTGCGCCTCCGGGCTGAGCGGGATCTCGCGCGCGTGGAGAAGGATGTCGCGGATGCGCTCGCCCGCCGCGGTCCCCCCAGGTTCGCGCGTGAGGATCACGTCGCGGCCGCGCTCGCTCAGGGTCTGCGCGAGACCGCGTGCCTGGAGCGACTTCCCGGATCCCTCGCCCCCCTCAAAGGACAGGAAGAGCGCGCGCTTCACCGATAGATCTGCACGCGACGAACCGGCTCGTGGCCGGTCGAGCGCGACGAAAGGCTCGCACGCTCGGCAAGCTCGTGCTGCAGCCGTCGCACGTACGCGTTCTGGGGCGCGAGCTCTATCTCGTCGCTCTGCCCGCCGGCTACCGCCTCGATCGCCTCGCGCGCCTCCTCCAGGGCCTGATCCTCGGGACCGCGGCGCAGGTCGATGACGCTGGCCAGAGCGCTCGCGATCTGGCTCGATGAGTTGCTGCGCGCGATGTAGATCGGGATGCCCGCGGATTCGGCGTTGCGAAGTCGCGGTGTCTTGCGCCGGTAGTAGTTCTTCAGCGTGAGGACGACGTCGGCGTCCTCCGGCTCGCGAACGATCGCGACCGGCATCCCGAGACCGCGCGCCGCATCCTCGACGCGCGTCCACGACAGGCCGAAGGGATAGACCTTGATCGTCTCACGCATGGCGTCATCCACCGGCAGGCGCGGCGTGCTCCGCCGCTCGACCGCATCGGCCGGCGCGCGCGACGGCGACTGCGTCGTCCTCGCGATCTCGCCCGTCTCGGTGCGCTCGCGGATCTCGGGCGCGACCGGCATCCCAAGCAGGATCGCGTCGACCGTCTGCGATACGTCGTGGTAGATGGCGACGCGCTGATACGCCTGGATCTCCACCAGCACCTGGAAGGTCGGCGGCGCCTTGCGCTCGAGGACCGACTTCTGAGTTCCGCGGCGCCGCGCCTCCTCGTCGGACAGCGTGACGGTCTGGATCCCGCCGACGAGGTCCGTGAGCGTCGGGTTGAGCATGAGGTTCTCGAGTGTGTTGCCGTGGGCGGTCGCGATGAGCTGCACACCGCGCTCGGCGATCGTGCGCGCGGCCGCGGCCTCCTGCTCGGTCCCGATCTCGTCGATGACGACGACCTCGGGCATGTGGTTCTCGACCGCCTCGATCATCACCGCGTGCTGCAGTGATGGCGTGGGTACCTGCATGCGCCGCGCGCGGCCGATACCGGGGTGCGGGACGTCGCCGTCGCCGGCGATCTCGTTCGAGGTGTCGACGATGACGACCCGCTTCGCGAGATCGTCAGCGAGGACGCGCGCGACCTCGCGCAGCATCGTCGTCTTGCCGACACCCGGCCGGCCGAGCAGGAGGATGCTCCGCCCGGACTCGACGATGTCGCGGATGATCTCGACGGTGCCGTAGACCGCGCGGCCCACGCGGAGCGTTAGGCCGACGACCTTACCGGCGCGGTTCCGCAGCGCGCTGATGCGATGCAGCGTTCGCTCGATGCCGGCGCGGTTATCGCCACCGAACTGGCCCACGTGCGAGATCACGTACGCGAGGTCCTCGGCGGACACCTCGCGCTGCGACAACATCTCTTCCCGGCCGGCGAAGCGCGCTTCGGGGAGCCGACCGAGATCCATCACGATCTCGAGGAGGCCCTCCAGTCCGTCCAGCGCACGCACACGCTGCGCGAGGTCGGGAGGCAGTCCCCTGAGCAGCGCCTCGAGCTCGTCGCTCTGCTGCATTCAATAAAGAGCATATCGAGGGCGCTGAAACCCTAGCGAACCACCGCCGGCGCAAGCGCAGGCTCCTCGACACGGACGGCGAGCTCTTTCACGAAGAGCATCGCGGTGGCCGCCTCGCGGAAGCCCTCCGACAGGAGAGCGCGGGCGACGTGCTCTTCATAGGAGCGCACGGGCGAGGTGTTCGCCCGACCGGGGGGCAACGCGCGGACCGCGGCGCGCACGAGATCTCGCGCCATGTCGACGTCGCCTGCGTCGGTGCGCACCTTCAGCACGTTCGGGTGGCGCTCAATACCCCCGAACGCCAGCGCGACGGCGCACGGTTTCGTTTGATCGTGGTCGATGAGCGCCAGACGACGTCTCATCGCGAGCGGATTGCCGCCGATGAGGTGGGGCGGGTCATAGGCGCCGCCGCGGCGGCCGAGATCGAAGTCCTGGATCGAGAGCTGCTCGGCACGCTGCACGGCGTGCGGCGTCGTCATCGCGTAAAAGCGGAACAGGTCATGCGCATCGACGGAGGTCGCTTCACGTGCGCCCATGCGCGAAGACGGCGCGGCCGACGCGGTCCGCGCCGCCGCGTACCAGGTCTCGCGCGTGTACGAGTAGAAGCCGGCCTGGAAGAACGTTTCGCGCGGGCGCGCCTCGTCGGGCACCGCCGCGAAGAGGCGCTGCATCCCGTGGCGTGCGGCCGACGCGCTGATGCCGGAGAGCAGACGGAACGCGCTGTCCGTGCCGCCCGGCTCGGGAAGGGCCGCAAGCACGAGGACGACCCATTCCGGGCGTCGCCCGTCGTAGACGAGCGCGGTGCTGCGAAGCTGACCGCGGTACTCCTCGAGGTACACCCGGAGGCGCCCGCCCAGGCCGAAGAGGCCACCCATAAGGCCGCGCCAGCCGCTGACCGCACCAGCCGCGAGCGGCGCCGGCAGCGCGGAGGCAACGATGCCCTCAGGTGTCCGCAGTGTGGATTCGAGCAGCGCCGAGATGCGCCGCATGTCGAAAGGGGTCGCCGCGCGTGCCGGCACCCGCGTCAGCGCCTTCCGAACGACAGGAAGAGACGATGAAAGCGCTCGTCGTGCGTGAGCTCCGGATGGAAAGACGTCGCGAGGAGTTTTCCATCGCGCGCGGCAACGACCGTACCGTCCGCGAGCCGCGCCAGCACGGCGACGGTGGGCCCGACGCGCGTGATCTTCGGCGCTCTGATGAAGACCGCGTGAAAGGGACCCCCGGACAACCCCTCGACATCGAGGTCCGCTTCGAACGAGTCGATCTGCCGGCCGAACGCGTTGCGCTCCACGGTGATGTCCATCAGCTCCGCGAGCGGATGCGGGTGCCCGGGAACGTCCTTCGCGAGGAAGATCGCGCCGGCGCAGGTCCCCCACACGGGCATCCCGGCCGCGGCGCGTTCCCGCAGCTTCGCGATGATCCCGTAGTTCTGCGCGAGCTTGCCGATCGTCGTGCTCTCGCCGCCGGGGATGATGAGCGCGTCGATGTCATCGAGCTGCTCCGGCCTGCGTACGTCGACGCCGTCGGCGCCGATCGCGCGCAGCGTCGCGAGGTGCTCGCCGAAATCGCCCTGGAGGCCGAGGACGCCGACGCGCGTCACCTCGGCTGCGGAGCGGCTACTGGCTAGCGAGGCGGAGGGCGGGAGCTTGCTCACGCACGGAGACGAGCGACGCCAGCAAGGCCGAAGGCCTTACCAGCCGCGGACGGCAAGGCGTTCGCCGGCGGGGATCGTCTCGAGCGTGATGCCCCGCATCGGCTCGCCGAGACCGCGCGAGACCTCGGCAATGAGCTTCGCGTCGGTGAAGTGGGTCGTCGCCTCGACGATCGCCTTCGCGAAACGCGCGGGGTCCCCCGACTTGTAGATACCGGAGCCGACGAAGTTCCCTTCAGCCCCGAGCTGCATGGTCAGCGCGGCATCCGCGGGTGTCGAGATACCGCCGGCGCAGAAGAGCACGACCGGAAGACGCTGATTCTTCGCGACGTCGCGCACGAGCTCCACCGGGACGCGGTATTCCTCTGCCTTCGCGTCGAGCCCGGTGTCCTTCAGGTCGGCGAGCGCGCGGATCGCCGAGGTGATCGCGCGCAGGTGCGTCACGGCCTCCACGATGTTGCCGGTACCGGCCTCGCCCTTGCTGCGGATCATCGCCGCGCCTTCGTGGATGCGACGGAGCGCCTCACCGAGGTCGCGCGCACCGCAGACGAACGGGACCTTGAAGTCGTGCTTCTGAACGTGGAACTGCACGTCCGCGGGGGTGAGGACCTCGCTCTCGTCGATGTAGTCGACGCCGAGCGCTTCCAGCACCTGCGCCTCGGCGAAGTGTCCGATGCGGCACTTCGCCATGACCGGAATGGTCACGGCGCTCATGATCTCGATGATCTTCTGGGGATCGCTCATGCGGGCGACGCCACCCGCGGCGCGGATGTCCGCCGGCACTCGCTCGAGGGCCATGACCGCGACGGCGCCGGCCTCTTCGGCGATCCGCGCCTGCTCCGCGGTGACCACATCCATGATCACGCCGCCCTTGAGCATGCGCGCGAGGCCGCTCTTCAGCGTCCAAGTACCGGTCGAACCGTTCGCTCCGGGGGTGTTCTGCAGAGGGGCCATGTGTACGCAATCGTAACGCCCTGCCCGTAGAATCGGAACATGGCGGTCGTTGATGCGAACGTGCTCGTGCTCAACCTCGACTTTCAGCCGCTGAACGTGTGCAACGTGCGGCGTGCTGTCGTCCTGCTCTCGAAGCAGAAGGCGACCGTGATCGAGCAGAACGGGCACGTCGTTACGAGCGAGCGCCTCATCCTGCAGTCGCCGTCGGTGATCCGCCTCGTCTATCACATCAAGCGACCGCGGCCGGTCGTGAAGCTCACGCGCAAGGAGATCCTCCAGCGGGACGATCACACCTGCCAGTACTGCGGCAAGCGAGGTAACGACCTGACTCTGGACCATGTGATGCCGCGTCATCGCGGCGGTCAGCACACCTGGGACAACGTCGTGGCTGCCTGCCGAGCGTGTAACCACCGGAAGGGCGGGCGCACGCTGGCGGAGTCGCACATGACGCTCCTTCGTTTACCGAAGCGGCCGCCTGCCACACCCACGTATCTGTACTCGTCTTATGTCCGCGCTGGAGAGCGCGCATGGGCGAAGTTCATCGGTATGGACGAGACCGCGGCCGCATCCTGACTCGCGGCTCGGCAGCGACTTTGCATAGGAGCACACCTAGATGAAGGTCCTCTTCACGAAACGTAACTACGCGCCGATGGGTGGCTCCGAGAGTCTCACCTACCAGTGGGCGACGCGACTCGCAGCGCGCGGTCACGACGTTCGCGTCGTCTGCGGTCAGGCGTTCGACTCGCGGCGGCGCTTCAACGATCACGGCGTCGACGTCATCCAGGTGAAGCCGCGCGGCGGCCTGCTCGGCCAGGTGGCGGATGCGTCGATGATGCTCGACATGATGCCCATCGACGAGCTCGAGACTTACGCGGAGGACCGCGACCTGATCCACAACGTCGGCCGCGAGTATTTCGACAGCTCGCTCACGGCCGCGCACGAGCTGGACCTCCCGATCGTCCTCACGCCGCTCGCGCACCCGGGGCAGTTCCACGGGGGCGACACGCCGGCGGACATCCTCCGGTACCGGCGTGCGACGGTCATCACGACCATGACCGATTGGGAGCGCGGCTGGTTCGGCGAGCAGGGCATCGACCCGTATCGCGTGATCACGACCGGCATGGGGGCGAACGCGCTGCGTTCGCACGACGGCGCCGCGTTCCGCGCGCGTCATCGCATCCCGGCCGACGCGCCCCTCGTCCTCTATGTGGGCCGACGCGAGCGCTACAAGGGCTATATCCATCTCCTCGACGCGGCCGAGCTCGTGTGGCAGCGTCACAACGAGGCCCGCTTCGTCTTCATCGGCGTACCAGGCTTCTACGGCGCGATGGTCGATGAGTTCGCGCGCTACACCGACGACCGCATCATCGAGATCGAGCGCGCGAGCGCGGAGGAGAAGTCGGCGGCGTTCGATGCCTGCGATCTCTACGCGATGCCTTCGACACATGAGACGTTCGGCATCGGCTACCTGGAGGCATGGCTGCACGAGAAGCCCGTGATCGGCGGAGACATCCCGCCCCTGCGAGAGGTGATCGCCCACGGCGTGGACGGGCTGCTCGTTCCGCAGAAGGTCGCTGAGATCGCGTACGCCGTCACGAGCCTTCTCGACGATCCCGCGCTCCGAGCCGAGATGGGCCGGGCGGGCAGCGTGAAGATGCACGAGAAATGGAATTGGGACCACGTCATGGCTCGCGTCGAGGAAGCGCACCTGCGCGCGGTCGGCGCCTATCTTCCGGCTGACGAGGCGCTCGCCTAGCCTCCCTCCGTGCGCGTCGTCATCGCGAAAAAGCTTCTCTCGACGATCGGCGGCTCTGAGCTGTTCGCACGCGGTCTCGCTCGCGAGCTCCGGATCCTCGGCCACGAGGTCACGCTGGTCGGTCTGCGCCCGGCCTGGCCTCGCCCCGGCGTCCCGCCTGAGACGCTCGTCGCGCCACCCGGACCAGTCACGGTCCGTGCGGATGGAACGACCTTCGTCTTCCTGCCGGCCCGCGGCGGTCGTCTGGGTGCGGCCATCGACGGACTGCTGCCGACGGCCCTGGTGCGCATGGACGACCTGAAGCGCGCCGTCGTCGGCGCCGATGTCGTGCACTCGGTCGCGCGGGAATGGGCCGGCCCGCTGGAGCGCGCGGCGCGCGACGGCGGCGCCGCGTTCGTCGAAACACCGTTGGTCCACCCGGGTCAACCGTTCTCGGGAGCCGGCGCGGCCGACACGCGCCGCTACCGGCGAGATGACGCGGTCATCGCCCTGACCGAGTGGGAGGCCGGCTGGTACCGAGAACGGGGGGTGCGGCACGTGCACGTCACCGGCGTCGGCCCCAACCTGGCCGCTCTACCTGAGGTCGCGCGCGAGAGTGCGACCGTTCTCTTTGTCGGGCGACGCGAGCGGTACAAGGGCTATCACGCGCTCCGCGCTGCCGCGCCCCTGGTGTGGGCCGAGCGGCCGGATGCGCGCTTCGTCACGATCGGCCAGGCGGCGTGGAACGCGGCGTTCGACCGCGGCCCGAGCGATCTGCGCTGGGTCGACCGCGGCGTCGTGACGGAGGAGGAGAAGGCCGAGGCCTTCGCGCGCGCCACGATCTTCGCGATGCCTTCGGAGCACGAGACGTTCGGTCACACCTACCTCGAGGCGTGGAGCGCCGGGCTACCCGTGATCGCCGGCGACATCGCGCCGCTGCGCGAGGTCGTGCGCGAAGGCATCGACGGCCTTCACGTGAGAAACGAGCCGCGCGCGATCGCCGGCGCGATCCTGGCTCTGCTGCGCGATCCCGACCGCGCCCGCCGCATGGGCGCGGCGGGACGCGAACGTGTCGAGCGCGAGTTCTCCTGGACGGCGGTCGCGAAACGCACGGAGAGCGCGTACATCCAAGCGAGGACGAGATCGCAGGCCGCGGCTCGCGAGTGAGGACGAGCGCCGGATGAGGGGAGAAGCCGTTATCGCGCGGCGATCTCCACGCGCGACGGACGACGAGCGCGGATGTAGGCGCTCGCGATACGACCCTCGACGCCGTCGAGCTTCACCTCGCGCGTTACCTCGATGTCGATGTCCTCGAAGCCCGCGCCGCGCAGCTCCTGTGTGTACGCGTCGAGCGAGATCGTTCCCGCCACGCAGCCGGCCCAGAGATCGAGCCGCTTCTTTGCCTCGGGCGCGAGCTCCTCGAGCGCGATCATGTCGGCGACCGCGAAGCGGCCGTCCGGACGCAGGACGCGGAACGCCTCGCGGAGCACGGCGCCCTTGTCCGCCGCGAGGTTGATGACGCAGTTGGAGATCAGCACGTCGACCGATGCGTCCGGCAGCGGGACGCTTTCGATCGTGCCCTTCAGGAACGTCGCGTTGCTGATGCCCGACCTGGCCTGATTGGCTCGGGCGACGGCCAGCATCTCGTCGGTCATGTCGACGCCATAGGCGTGGCCCGTTGGGCCGACACGCCGTGCCGAAAGCAGGACGTCGAGTCCGGCGCCCGATCCGAGATCGAGCACGACCTCGCCGGGCCGCAGGTCCGCAAGCAGCGTTGGGTTCCCGCAGCCGAGGCTCGCGCCGGGCGAGATGCCAACGCTCGCGAGCTCCGCGGCCGAATAGCCCTCGCCGCAGCTTCCTTCGCCGCAATCATCACCGCAGCTGTCGTCGCAGCACGACGCCGACGTGCCCTTTGCCATCTGGAGCGCTCGCTCGGCGTACTTCGCTCGAACCGTGTCTTGGATCTCGTTCACCTGTATCCTCCGGGGAAGACCCATCGATGGGTCTCGATGCCTTCTGTCTACGGCACCCATTGATGTTTGTCAATGGGTCATGTACCCTTCGTGCGTGACCAAGCTGGAAGTCCTTCCCGACCGGGAGCGCGGCGTCTGCTGCACCGTCGACCTCGAGGTCCCTGCGTCCCGCGCCGAAGAGATCGCTGACGTCCTGAAGGCGCTGGCCGACCCGACGCGGGTGCAGATCATCCTCTGCCTCCGCGCGGCGAAGGAGCCTGTGTGCGTATGCGACTTCACCGCCACCTTCGACCTGTCGCAGCCCACGATCTCGCACCACATGGCAAAGCTGCGTGAGGCTGGCCTGGTCGAGGCGACCAAGCAGGGCATCTGGAGCTACTACCGTCTCGCGCCGCGACTGCCGGCGCAGGTGCAGCGCATCATCGAGGCGCTCGCCTAACCAGCCATACAATCCTGGCGTCCCGTGCGAGATGTGATCGGGCAGCGTCGCCTGCTCGCCAGGCTTGGCGAGCGAGCGGCCCGCGGCGACGTGGCCCATGGATACGAGCTCAGCGGTCCGCGATCGATCGGGAAGCACACGCTGGCCCTGCGGTTGGCGCAGACGCTCAACTGCGGGACCGAGCCGGCGGTGCCGGGCGGATGCGGGGCTTGCCTCGCCTGCCGGAAGATCGAGCGCGGCATGCATCCGGACGTCCGCGAGATCACCCGGCTGGTCGATCAGGCCAGGCGGGACGACCGGAAGAACATCACGATCGAGCAGATCCGCGAGATGCAGCAGGACCTCGCGCTCCGGCCGCTCGAGGGGCGGAGGCGCATCGTCATCATCGACGATGCCGCCGATCTGTCGGAGCACGCGGAGGTGGCACTGCTCAAGACCCTCGAGGAGCCGCCCTCGCACGCGGTGCTGCTGCTGATCACGCCAACACCGTCGCGCCTGCTCGAGACGATCCGCTCCCGTCTGCAACCGCTGCCCTTCCGCTCGGTCGCGCGCCTCGAGATCGAGCGCGCGCTGGTCGGCAGGTTCGGTGAAAGCGCGGCGCGCTTCGCCGCACCGGCGGCCGGCAAGCCGGGCATCGCGTTCACGCTCGCGAGCGACGAGAGCGCACGCGGCGCGCGCAAGCAGTCCGAAGCCGAGTTCTACCGGCTCATCGGCAGCAGGCTCACGGAGCGCTTCGCCTGGGCCGCCGCGCTCGCCGACGAGCGGGATTCACAGAAGCGCGGCGAGCTCATCGAGTCGCGCCTGGTGAATTGGAGCGAGCTGGTTCGCGATGCCGCCGTCGTCGCGTCCGGCGTCGCCGACCGAGCGATGCGTCCGGATCGCGAACCGGAGAGCAGACGGCTCGCCGCGAAGGTGACCACGCGCGACCTCGTCGATCTCGCGCAGCGAATGGAGCGGTGGCGGCGCGACGTCGTCGAGACCACCGTCAGCGCACGCATGCTGCTCGAGCTCTTCGCGCTGAAGCTCCCGTACGACGAAACATTTGCGGAGGCTGCCTGATGCGTACCGTTGTCGGCGCTCGCTTCATGAAAGCGGGGCGCATGTACTTCTTCGACCCCGGACCCGTGACCGATTACCGGGTGAACGACTGGATCATCGTGCGGACCGAGCTCGGCGTCGACGCCGCTCGCGTGCAGATCCTGCCGACGGACTCGCCGCTGGTGCAGGTCGACCCACCGCTCGGCAACGTCGTGCGTAAGGCGACGGTCGCGGACGTTCTCGAGATCAACAAACGCGAGCGCATGGACGCGGACGCGGCATTGACCGCCGCGGAGATGGTCCGCTCCAGAAATCTGCCGATGAAGATCCTCGGGACGGACTGGCAGTTCGACGGCTCCTCGATCACGGTCTTCTATTCGACCGACCCATCGGGACGTTCCCCCGTCGACGCGGACCTCGCCGAGCTGAACGCCGCGTTCGCCGCGCACTTCGGTGCCCGCGTCGAGCTTCGCCGGCTGGGCGCGCGCGACGAGACGAAAGTGATGACCGGTGTTGGTACCTGCGGCCGCGAGCTGTGCTGCTCGAGCTGGCTCGACAGGTTCTCGAACATTTCGATCCGCATGGCGAAGGAGCAGGACCTCCCGCTGAATCAGTCCAAGCTCACCGGCGTGTGCGGCCGCCTCAAGTGCTGCCTCATCTACGAGCTCGAGTCGTATCAAGAAGTGAAGGGCAAGCTCCCGAAGCTCGGCGAGACCTTCCACATCCCCGCGTGCGTCAGCGGATCGTGCGGGACGTCAGGTTGCGCGACGACGCAGGGCGTCAACGTGGTGAAGGAATCGATCGTCGTCGGTCTCGTCGACGGCGGCCGCGCGGAGTACACCGCGACCGAGCTCGGCGTCACGTTCGACCCGGTCCCAGCGCACACGCGCGGCGTCGGTTCGTACGGCGGCGACGAGGTCCTGCGACAGGAGCGCCCCACGCCGGTGCAGGACGGCGGCGCGAAGAGAAAGCGCCGTCGCCGCGGGCGCCGTGGCGGTCGCGATCGTGGAGGAGCGCCGCCGCAGGCCTAGCCGCGCCGCTTCAGCAGATCCCTCGTCAGCTCGGCTTGTCCCGCGTGTTCGGAGGCATGCGCGATCGCATGGACGATCATCGCGTGGACCGAACCGGTCGACACGGGTCCGACGAGATCATGGTCGAGGCGTCCCGGTGGAAGGTTGTCGAGCACCTGGACGATGTCCCGCTTCACATCGTTCCACCGCGCGCGGATCGCCGCGATGTCGCCCGCATCCGCGAATTCCTCGTCGCGCGTCCGGCCGGGCTTACGACCCGCGATGCGCTCCAGGATGTGGCGCTCGGCTGCGCCGACGGTGTGCGCGGCGAGGACGATCAGGCTATTCGCCTCTTTGGCCGCCGGTTTCCAGGCGAGCTGCTCGGGGCTGAGGCCATCGGTCACGGTGATGACGCGCTCGACCTCACGGATCAGCCGGTCTCGCATCTCCGCCAGCTCGCGCTTCGGCGCGGGACTCACCGAACGCGGCTGATGACGAAGTCGGCGACGTCTCCCAGCGCTTCGCGCTCACCACGCGCGGGCAGGCCCTCGAGCGCGCGAAGCGCCGCGTCGTGGAATCCCAGGGCGCGCGCGCGGGCTCGCTCCGGGCCGGCGCTCGCGCGGATGATCCGCAGGAGTTCGATCACTTCCTCGCGCGACTTGCCCGGCGCGACGATACGACGCGCGAGCTCGCCGTCCTGGCCGCCGGACTCCGCGGCGGCGTAGATCATCGGCAGCGTCGCCATACCCTCCTGGAGGTCGCGTCCGACAGCCTTGCCGAACTCGGCCTCGTCGCCGACGAGATCGAGGATGTCATCGGTCATCTGGAAGGCGAGCCCGAGATTGGTGCCGAACGCGCCGAGCGCGGCCACGTGCTCGGGATCGGCCTCCGTCAAGAGCGCCGCGCCCTGACAGCACGCGGCGTACAGCGAAGCGGTCTTGAGCTCGATCCGTTCGAGGTACTCGGCTTCCGTGGGCATCGTCGGTGCTGAGGTGACCTCGTTGAGCTCGCCGTCGCAGAGAGCGAACACCGTCTGCGCGACGATCGCGATCACCTCGGGCTTGGGCAGCACCGCGGCTAGCGCGTAGGCCTTGGCGAAGAGGTAGTCGCCGACGATGAGCGCGACGTCGCCGTCCCACATCGCATTCACGGTGGGGATGTTCCGTCGGACATCCGCGCGGTCGACGATGTCGTCGTGCACGAGCGATGCGGTGTGCACGAGCTCGAGCGACTGCGCGAGATTGAGCACGGTTTCCGGGTCGTCGCGTGTGCCGAAGCGAGCCGAGAGGAACACGAGCGTGGGGCGGAGAAGCTTCCCGGGCGTCTGGAAGACGTGTTCGACCGCGGCTTGGAAGGTCGGATGACCCCCGCGGCCTACGGCGAGGAGTCGCCGCTCCAGCTCTTTGAGTTCGAGCTCAACGGGCGCATAGAACGTCGCGCTCGACACCGCTCCCATGAATTGAGTCTAGGTGCGTGTTGCGAGCGCAGCGCGCTGGAGCCGCGGCAGGACCCGCAGCGCACGAAGCGCGCGAGACCGGTACGCGCGCGCCGCTACGGTCTCTTGGTCGGCTTCGGCGCGGGCGGCTGCGTTGGTATCGGCGTCCGTCCGCCGGGCGGCGAGGTCGTACCGGGTGGAACGCCGACACCAGGCGGGTCGGACGGCTTCGGCGCGAAGCCGCAGATGGTCCAGCTGAAGCGGCCGTAGCTGCGAGCGCCCGAAACGGCGAGCGCGGCCCAGGTGTTGTAGGCGCCCTGCCAGTCGGCGAACGGGGCGACAAGCCGGATGCCGCACGAGGTGTAGAAGCTGGTCCCGTTGGTCTTCGGCTCGGTGCCTTCGACGAAGTTCTCGTTCATGCGGAAGCTGGCCGGGCAACCGGGTCCGGGCAGCTCGCCGGAGCCATTGCCACCCATGACGCTCGGATTCACGCACACGGTGCGCGTCACGATCCCTGCGGGCTTCTCGTACCACGTGGGCGGGATGCCACCGACCATCGTCTTCATGTAGTCCTGCCAGAGCAGGCCCGGCCCCATCGCGGAGGTGATGCCGAACATGTCGCTGTTGTCGGAGTTGCCCATCCAGACCGCGGTCAGGCGCTCGGGGATCCAGCCGATCGCGAGCACGTCCTTCTGGTTGTCGGTCGTTCCGGTCTTGAGGGCGGCGGTCCGGCCGATGTTGGTCCATGGGCCGAACACGAACGACCCCTGCGGGTCGGTCATGTCCTTCAGGATGTCGGCCATGATCCACGCCTGCCGCGGGTCGAGGACCTCTTTGCCCTGAGGCTTGGACCAGTCGCGCACGACCTTGCCGTGCGGATCGATGATCTTGTGGATCATCGTCGGCTCGACGCGCACGCCCATGTTCGCGATGACCTGGTACGCGCTCGCCATGTCGCTGAGGCGCATCTCCGCCGCGCCGAGTCCGAACGAGAGGCCGAGCCGTTCGCGGTCGAAGGTGCGCTCGATGCCCAGCTGATGGATCGTGTCGATGATCGCGTCGATCCCCACCGTGCGCGTCACCTGCAACGCGGGCAGGTTCAGCGACTCTCGCAGCGCCTGGCGCAGCGTGAGGGGCCCATGCTCTTCCTTGGTCGCATTCTGCGGCCGGTACACGGTCCCACTGCCGTCGGGCATCGACCACGGAATGTCGTACAGCCGTGTCGATGGGGTCATGCCCGCGTGCAGCATCCCTGCGAGATAGGTGAACAGCTTGAAGGTCGAACCCGGCTGCCGGTACGCGATGCCGGCGTGGTCGTAGTCGCCCTGCATCTTCGGCGTGTTCCCGTAGTAGTCGTAGCTGCCGACGTAGGCGAGGATCTCGCCGGTCCTTGGATCCATGGTGATCAGTGACGCGTTGTTCACGTTGAGGCCACGGAGACGGTCGACGTGCTGGCGGACCTTCTGCTCGGCGAGCTGCTGCATGTTCCAGTCGAGGGTCGTGAAGACCTCGTACCCGCCTCGGTAGGCGGCCTTCTCGCCCAGCTCGCGGATCAGCTGCTCGCGCACGCGGAACGTGAAGTGCGCCGCGTAGAGCGACGTCGATGCGGGCTTGACCTTGATGGGCTCGGCCTTCGCCGCCGCGGCCTCGTCGATCGTGATGTAGCTGTTCTCCACCATCGCATCGAGCACGTCCGCGCGCCGAGCCTTCGCGGCGTCCGGGTTCTGCACCGGGTCGTAGTCGGATGGACGCTGGGCGAGTCCGGCAAGCATCGCCATCTGTCCGAGCGTGAGCTTCGTGAGATCGGGCTGGTCGAAGTAGGTCTTCGCCGCCGCGCGAATGCCATACGCCTGGTTCCCGTAGTAGATCTGGTTGAGATACATCTCAAGGATCTGCGCCTTGCTGAACGTACGGGTCGCCTCGAGTGCGAGGATCGCTTCTTTGATCTTTCGCGTGAAGGTCGGCTCGTCGGTCAGCAGGCGTGTCTTGATGAGCTGCTGCGTGATCGTCGATCCACCCTGCGAGATGGTGCCGCTCGCCGCGTTGGCGTTCAGCGCGCGGATGATCCCGCCGACATCGATGCCCGGATTGGTCCAGAACGACCTGTCCTCGATGGCGATGGTCGCGTCCTGCATCATCTTCGGCACCGAGTCGAGGCCGACCAGCTCGCGGCGCTCATCCTCGAGCGTGTAGAGGAGGTGCTCGCCGGAGCGGTCGTAGAGCCTCGTTGTCAGGGCGACCGGGACCGTCGCCAGGTCGTGGGCCGCCGGCAGGTCGGCGGTGAAGTAGCTGATGACCGCGGCTGCGGCGACGCCCCCCATCGCGAGCATGGCCAGGAAGAAGGCGCTGATGCCGCCGGCCAGCGGGCCGAGGCGGTGCCCCCCGCCGGGACGACGCGAAAGGCGCCCGCCCTTCCTCTGTGGAAAGCGATACGAGCGATACGAGCGTCCCAGGGTGGACCGGCCGTTGGCTGCCATGCGCGAGTTGTAACGGATGCACGCCTCGTGCCAGTAGGGCGGTCGCTCACCGCCTGGTCGGCAGCACCCCACGCAAGCGCTTGAGTAGCGCACGGAGCGGCGAAGGCTGCGGCTCCGCAAGGGCATCGCGCAGGCCGCGCTGGGCGGCCCTCGCGTCGCCTTCCCAGGCCTCGATCAGCGCGCGATCGGCGTCGCGGAGCGAGTTTGCGGGACCGCGTCGTTCCATCGCGGACTCCGTATCGGGGATGCGCGCGTACAGGTCGGCGAGCGGACCGTGAGCGGCGGCAAGACCGGCCTGGATCGTCGCGCCGTGCCGGATGAACTCGCCGTTCTCAAGGACGACGGCCTGCTTGGTCTGATCGAACATGGAGGTCAGCTCGAGATTCGCGGCGAGCTCGCGGTCAACGTCCGCGACCGCGCGCTCCAACCGCTTCCGCTGCTCGGGATCCCGTCTGCCGGATAGGAAACCCACTGGTCGATGCTCCCACAGGCCGCGTGGATGCATCGCATGATGCCTATTGATACATCTCGTGTATATTCAACGGACGTGCCAGGACCGTTCGGGCGCGTGAGCGCTCCCCCGCCTCACTTTCCCGTCGGTGGTCCGGTCCCCGCGTCCGACCTCGTCGGCCGCGAGACCTACATCCGGCGTCTCGTCGAGCGCCTGGGCGACGGAAATCACGTCCTGGTCGCGGGGCCCCGCCGGATCGGCAAGACCTCGATCATCCTGGAGGTCCTGCGGCGGCTGAAGCGGCGCGGAGCGCACACCGCCTACGTCGACTGCCTCGGGGCGACCGACATTCGGGGCCTTGGCGAGCGGCTGATCGATGCGGTCCTCGAGAACGTTTCGGGGGTCGAGCGTTCGTTCGAGCAGGCGAAGGCCGTCGCCGCCGGCATGCGCCCATCCGTGAAGGTGCGCTACGAGCACATCGAGCTGGCCCTGCAGCTCGCGCGTGAGACCAACGCGCAGCGCTTCTTCGACGGCGCGCTCGATCTCCCACGCGCGCTCGCGGCGCGGACCGGCAAGCGGGTCGTCATCGCGCTCGACGAGTTCCAGGCGGCGGGCCGCCTCGGCCCACGCGTCTTCGACGTCATGAGGACGCGGTTCCAGGCGCAGAAGGGCGTGGCGTACGCGTTCCTCGGCTCCGAGGAGGGCATCCTCGAGCAGCTGTTCAGCGAGAAGGGCCGCGCGTTCTACCGGTTCGCGGTCCCGATCGACCTCGCTGAGGCCGGCGGACATCGCTTCGGCATCGCGCCGGATGACTGGCTCGCGTATCTGCGCGAGAAGTTCGCTGCGAAGAAGATCGCGATCGACGACACGAGCGTGGACCGCCTGCTCGATGCGACCGGCGGCCATCCCCAGGACACCATGCAGGTCTGCGCCGCGCTCTACTACCTCATGCGCGATGCCGCGCAGCGCGTTGTGACGGCGGACCTCCTCGGGATCGCGTACGAGCAGGCGCTGCGCGAGCTCGAGCGCCCGTTCGCGCTGCATTGGTCGGAGCTCGGAAAGCAGAAATACCTTCAACTGGTCGCGACACGCGTCGCGCAGCACGCCGTGCTGTTCGCATCGGACACGACGCCGGCTGTACCTCGACCCGAGGTCCTTCGCGCGCTCGAGTCACTTCGCGCGCGCGGCTTGATCACTCGGCTCGGCCGGGGGCGTTATGAATTCGTCGAGCCGATGTTCGCCGAATACGTTCGTCGCGTCGCTGGGAACGAAGCGGGTATCGTTCCGAAGCGCTGATGGCATCGACACTCGACCTGCGAAAGGGCGCGCGAGTCCTCTACAGATCTCCCGTCGCGGACCTGTGGCAGGAGGGCGAGCTCGTGCGCGGGTCGACCACGGGCGAGGAGTGGCTGGTCAAGAACCGTTTTGGCAAGCACTGGGTGGCCGTGACCCAGCTGCGACCCGCTTCGGAGCCGCAGCCGGGCCACTAGCTCTAGACCGTGGTGCGCGAGCGACTGCCGACCTGTCGCCACACGAGCAGCACGATGATCGCGCCGATGATCGAGCCGATGATCCCGGCAGCCGAGAGGGCGAGCGTGCCGCCGAACAGCAGTGCCGCCAGCGTGCCGCCGACCAGCGAGCCGACGATGCCCAGGACCATCGTCCCGAGCCAGCCCATGGGGTCCGGACCGGGCACGAGCGCGCGAGCGACAAAGCCCGCGATGAGCCCGATCAAAAGGAACCAAATAACGTCCACGTCAACACCTCCGCGCAATATCGGGGAAATTGGGTTGCAGGTGGCGTGCCGTGAGGCGTTCTGTACCCCCGAGGCGGATCGAACGCCTGTCTACGGCTTCGGAGGCCGCCGCTCTATCCACTGAGCTACGGGGGCGGATACGGCAAGTGTACCTACGCTAGCGTTTCCTCCGTGTCCGACCGCGATAAGGAGCTCTCGCTCGTCCAGCACCTGGGCGAGTTCCGCAACCGGCTGATGGTGGCGTCCATCGCGGTCGTCATCACGACCGCGATCTCGTTCGCCTTCACGACGGAGATCATCAAGCTCCTCATCCTGCCGGCGGGCGAGGGTCTGAAGCTCGCGTCGTTCAGCCCGACGGAGAACTTCACGACCTACATGCGCGTCGCGCTGTTCAGCGGCATCGCGCTGGCGATGCCCGTGATCCTGTACGAGATCTACGCGTACATCGACCCCGCGCTCCATCCGAACGAGCGCCGCTTCGCGCTGACAGCCGGGCCGTTCATCCTCCTGCTGTTCGCGGGCGGGATGGCCTTCTGCTACTTCCTCGTACTGCCGAACGCGCTGCAATTCCTGCTCGGTTTCGGGTCAGACGTCTTCGAAAACCAATTGCGCGCGGCCGACTACATCGGGTTCGTGACGACGTTCATCCTGGGCCTCGGGATCATCTTCGAGATGCCGGTCCTCATCTACGCGCTCATCCGGGTCGGCGCCGTCCAGCGGTCGTGGCTCGCGAAGCAGCGCCGCTACTTCTTCCTTCTCTCGTTCGTCGTCGCCGCGATCGCCACACCGACCCCCGACCCCTTCAATCAGGCGATCGTCGCGATCCCGATCTATCTCCTGTTCGAGCTGGGCCTGTTCCTCGGACGCTTCGGCGGAGGGCGTCGAGCCGCCGCTTGAGCTCGACCTCCGCACCGAGGTCGGTCGGCACGTAGTAGCGGCGACCCTCGAGCGAGTCGGGCAGGTAGGTCGTGTCGGGCGCGACGTGGTCCTCGTAGTCGTGGGCGTACTTGTAGTCCTTCCCGTAGCCGAGCTTCGACATGAGCGGGGTCGGCGCGTTTCGCAGGTGCAGCGGGACCGGGTCCGCGCGCGTTTCGGCGAGATCTTTCTGCAGCTCCCCGAGACCGCGCTTCAGAGAATCGGACTTGGGCGCGAGGGCCAGGTACACCGTCGCCTCGGCGAGCGGGAAGTAGCCCTCGGGAAAGCCGATGAGATGCGTGGCCTGCTGGGCGGCTGAAGCGATGACCAGCGCCTGCGGATCGGCGAGGCCGATGTCCTCGCCCGCGAGGATCACGATGCGGCGCGCGATGAACATCGGATCTTCACCGGCGTCGATCATGCGCATGAGCCAGTAGAGCGCGGCGTCCGGATCCGATCCGCGCACGCTCTTGATGAAGGCGCTGATGGTGTCGTAGTGCATGTCGCCGGCCCGGTCGTAGAGCAGGCTCCGGCGCTGCATCGCCTCCCGGATGTCGGGCAGACCGATGACACGCGTGCCGTCGCCGTCCGGCGCGCTCGCATCGGAGGCGAGCTCAAGTGCGTTGAGCGCGACCCGTGCGTCACCGTTGGACACGGCGACCAGCGCGTCCTCAGCCTCCGCTGTGAGCGACACTTTGCCGGCCAGCCCTCGCGCGTCCGTCAGCGCACGGCGCACGATCAGGCGAACGTCCTCCTCCGACAGCGGATGGAGCACGTACACGCGCGACCGCGACAGCAGCGCGGAGTTCACCTCGAATGAGGGGTTCTCCGTCGTTGCGCCCAAGAACGTGACGTCGCCGTTCTCGACGTACGGGAGGACGACGTCCTGCTGCGCCTTGTTGAAACGGTGGATCTCGTCGATGAACAGCACCGTGCCCTGGTCGGTCAGCTGCCGGAGCTTGCGTGACTCCTCGATGATCTTTCGCAGCTCGACGACGCCGCTCGACACGGCGGAGATCGCGACGAACCGCGCCTTCGCCTTCTTCGCGGCGATCGCGGCGAGCGTGGTCTTGCCCGTGCCAGGCGGGCCCCAGAGGATCATCGACGGCAGCTGTCCGGCGTCGATGGCCCGGCGCAGCATCCGGTCGTCGCCGACCAGGTGCGCCTGACCCACGAACTCATTCAGATCCCGTGGCCGCATCCGTGCGGCGAGCGGCTCCCCCTTGGCCATCATCCGATTCTGACACCGAGATGATCGAGCGCCGCGGCGTCTGGCCACCTTGTTCCCTTCGCTCGGCGTGCGCAGCTGCGCCTCACGGCGCAGTACGATGCGACTGTGAACGAAGAGTCCCGCAGGGACGTCATCGCGAGGCTCCGGTCGATCGCCGGCCACCTCAAGGCGGTCGAGCGCATGGTCGAAGAGGACAAGTACTGCGTCGACGTGCTGAAGCAGACGATGGCCATCGAGAAGGCGCTGGAGCGCGTCGACGCACTCGTCCTCGAGCAGCATCTCGAGACCTGCGTCGCCGACTCGTTCCGCCAGGGACGCTCGGAGAAGACGATCAAAGAGCTCGCGGAGATCTTCAGCACCGCCCGCAAATGACCCTGCTGTACGCGATCGGCGTGGGCGCGCTCACCAATGTCGCGGTCGCGATCGTCGGCCGTCTGCTGCGCCTCGCGAGCATCCGCTTCGATCCCAGCGGCGAGTCGCTCGTGATCGGCGTCGCGGCGGCGGTCATCGTCGCCTCGTTCGGCCTCGCCGCACGGCGGGAGCTCGTCCGCCTCGCGCTGCTCGGCCTCGCGGTACACGCTGCGCTCCTCATCAATCGCGTTCTCGGGGTCGCCTTCAACGGCCGGACGCCCGGCGACGGCTCGATCAACGCGTTCCAATTCACGCCGCTCGCGCTCACTCTCCTCGTCGGCGGTTTCGTCCTCGGCGTCGCTGCCGGTCTCATCTTCCGTGGGTTCCGGCCGAAGCTGCCGTCGTGGCGGCCACCCGAACGTCTTGTGCGCGCGGCCGGGCTCGCGTACGTCGTCGGCACGATCGTTGGTGTCGTGTGGCCAGCGCCGTTTCTCGCGCAGCTGCTCGGTGACACGGATCTCGTTACGGCGGTCCTGTCGCTGCCACTGATCCTCGCCGGCCCGCTGGTGGGCGGCGCATACGCGTCGCGCGCCGGCGTCGATTACCGGAACATCGCGCTCCTCGGCGCGTATATGACCTTCCCCATCCTCATCACGCTCGTTGCCGGCACGGTGTCGGGATTTGGCGCCCTCGGCGACCCGCGCTTCGAGAGCGTGGCGGGAGTACTCCGGGGAACGATCGTCCTGTCCTGGTTCCTCGTCGCCCTGCGGCTGGCGGGGTGGCCCCTAGGCGCAGCCTTCGCGCAGGGCTTTCTCGCTCCGGCGGCGACGACGCGGACGGAGCAGACCCGCTAGCCGACAATTCAAGTTTTCTTTAAGATACTTCCGGGCGGTCATCATGGCGGTCCGTGAAGGGGAGCGATGCTCAGTCAGTCCTACCTCCGCGAGCTCAAGGCGTTCCACCGCGCGCTCGGCGACGTCACCCGTCTGCGCGTGGTGCAGATACTCGCGACGGAGGGCGAGTTCCCGGTCTCCGAGCTCGTCCGGCGTCTGCGGATCAGCGCCCCACTCATGTCCTGGCACCTTCGCCGGCTCACGCGCGCGGGCATCGTACGGACCGAACGCGTCGGTCGCGAGGTCCGCTGCTCCTTCGACCGCGAGCACTTCACCGCGATGCAGGAGCGCAGCTTTCGCGCTCTCGTGAACCGCGTCTCGTGAGCATCGTTCCCGGTCGCCTCGCGAAGTCGACACGCGGCGGCATCGCGCCGATCGCCAGACGGCTTCACGCCCTGGGCGTCAGCGCTAATGCCGTCACCGTTGTGGGCTTCGTCATCACGGTCGTCGGCGCGGCGCTCGTTGCGGCCGGGCAGCCAGGTGCGGGTCTACTGGTCCTGCTGCTGGGCACGCTCAGCGACACGCTCGACGGGCAGATCGCGCGCGCGGCCGGCGGTGGTACGCGCTTCGGCGCCTTCCTCGATTCGACCCTCGACCGTCTATCGGATTCGGCCCTCGCCATCGCGGCGGTCTGGATCGGTGCGTCGAGCTTGAACCCGTTCTTCAGGACCTTCCCATTCGACACGGAGGACATCCTCTTTGGGGGCGGCCTGCTGCTCCTCGTCTCGTCCTTCCTCGTCAGCTACATCCGTGCCAAAGCCGAGTCTCTTGGCGAGGGCGCGAGCATCGGACTCGCCCCGCGCGAGGCACGCATTGCCATCTATCTCATCGGTGTGGCGGCGTGGGCCGGTACCGGCAATCTCCAGCTCTTCGCGGCGGCCGTCGCGCTCGCCGCGTTCCTCGCCACGGTGACCGTCGGCCAGCGCATCGCCCACATGGCGAACGCGCTCAATGAAAAGAAAGGTTGAAGTAACAAATGACCGCCAAGAAGCGACTAGCAAAAGGCCGCGGTGCGGGTCGCAAGATCCGCGTCGCGATCATCGGCGTGGGTAACTGCGCGAGCTCGCTCGTGCAGGGCGTCCACTACTACCGCAACGCGAAGCCGGGCGACCCGATCCCCGGGCTCATGCACGTCGATCTCGCCGGCTATCACATCCGCGACGTGGAGTTCGTCGCCGCGTTCGACGTCGACAAGAACAAGGTCGGGAAGGACCTCGCCGACGCGATCTACGCGAAGCCGAACAACACCTATCGCTTTGCCGACGTCCCGAAGACCGGAGTGAAGGTGAGCCGCGGCATGACGCACGACGGCATCGGCAAATACCTCTCGAAGGTCATCACCAAAGCGCCCGGCGAGACGGCGGACATCGTGAAGATCCTCCGCGACACCAAGACCGACGTCGTCGTCTCCTACCTCCCGGTCGGCAGCGAAGAGGCGACGAAGTGGTACGTCGAGCAGGTGCTCGAAGCCGGCTGCGCGTTCATCAACTGCATCCCGGTCTTCATCGCCCGCGAGCCGTATTGGCAGAAGCGCTTCGCGGCGAAGGGCCTGCCGATCATCGGCGACGACATCAAGTCGCAGGTGGGGGCGACGATCACCCATCGTGTCCTGACCCGGCTCTTCATGGACCGCGGGGTTCGCCTTGACCGCACCTACCAGCTGAATTTCGGCGGTAATACCGACTTCCTGAACATGCTCGAGCGCGAGCGCCTCGAGTCGAAGAAGATCAGCAAAACGAACGCCGTGACGAGCATGCTCGACTACCCTCTGGACCCAGATGATGTCCATGTGGGCCCGTCCGACTACGTGCCGTGGCTGCTCGATCGAAAGTGGTGCTACATCCGAATGGAGGGCACGACGTTCGGTGACGTGCCGCTGAACGTCGAGGTCAAGCTCGAAGTGTGGGACTCGCCGAACAGCGCGGGCGTCGTCATCGACGCGATCCGCTGCTGCAAGCTCGCTCTCGACCGCGGCCTGGGCGGCACGATCGTCGCTCCATCGGCGTACTTCATGAAGTCGCCGCCGCGCCAGATCCACGACGACAAGGCCCGCGAGGGCGTCGAGTCGTACATCAAGGGCACCGACCGCGCCACGCTGGTGGGGACGGGCTAGTGCAGCGCCGCGCCCCGCTCCACGACGGGCTCCTGTACTGGTCGTGGCGCATCGCGGCAAGCCTGGTGCAGCATCTGCCGAAGCGCATCGTGTACGGCGGGGCGGTGGTCGGGGGCGAGGTCGGCTATCTCGTGTGGCGGCGCAGGCGCGAGATCACGAAGGACAACTTCGCGGTCGTTCTCGGAAGGTCCGCGAAGCACCCTGAGGTCGCGCGCGTGGCGCGTCGCGCCTTTCGTAACTTCGCGAAGTACCTGACCGAGATCATGCGCTTTCCTTCGATGGGTCAGGCCGAGCTGAACGAGCTCGTGACGATCGACGTGGGTTCGCTCGAGCACCTGCGGTCGGCGCGCGAACGGGGTCGCGGGATCATCTTCGTCTCCGCGCACTTCGGGAACTTCGAGATCGGTGGCGCGCGGATCGCGCAGGAGATCCCGCTCACCGTCGTGGCGGATGAGCTCGAGAACACGCGCCTGATGGACTTCCTCGTCGAGAACCGCGAGCACAAGAACGTCGTCATCCTTCCGCCGCAGGGCGCGACGCGCCGCGTGCTCGCCGCGCTGCGCCGCAACGAGATGGTCGGCTTCATGATGGATCTCGGCCCACGCGCGCACGAGCTCGACAACGTGGAGGCCACGTTCTTCGGCGTCCGCACCGCCTTCCCGACCATCGCCGCGGCGCTCGCGCGCGTATCGGGCGCGGCGATCATCGTCGCCGCGGTGACGCGAGACCGCGACAACTCATTCAAAGGCGTGGCCTTGCCGCCGATATTCGTCGAGCGGACGAAGCAAGCGCAGAGCGACCTCGAGCGCGCGACGCAGGCCGTGGTGCACGCGCTCGAAGGGCTCATGCGCCCCCAGCCGGAGCAGTGGTACATCTTCCGTCCGATGTGGCCCGCGGCCGCGGACGCCGCGACGTAGCGATGCTGACGGGAGCGCTCTCCCGGACCGCGGAGCGCGCCCTGCCCCTCCTGCCGGGAGTCCTCATCGGCCCGTTCGCCGAGGTCTTCGGCACGCTTGCCTATCTCTCGTCGCCGGGCGCGCGGCGCTCGGTGCGCTCCAACCTCGCCGTCATCGCGCCGGACCGGAAGACCAGCGCGCGGCGCGTCTTCGTCGAGCAGACACGTAACTACGTCGAGATCTTCTCTATCCCGCACATCAAGCCGGAGCGGCTGCTGGCCAGCCTCCGGGTCGAGGGCTGGGAACACGTCGCCCACGCCTACGAACAGCGGAAGGGTGTGATCCTCGCAAGCGCTCACCTGGGATCGGTGTCCTTCGTCGGCCAGCTGGTGCTCGCGCATGGGCTCCCGGTGGCGCTGCCGGTGGAGGTCGAGACATCCGACTTCCATCGAGCGGTAAATCGAGCGCGCGGTGGCGCGGGCCTTCAGCTCATCCGCACCGACTCGTCACTTGGGATCTTTCGTGTGCTCCGGGAGGGCAAGGTGCTCGGCATCCTCGCCGACCGGGCGGTGACCGGCGTCGGCGAGCGCGTCGAGTTCTTCGGGCGCATGGCGCTGCTGCCGAGCGCCGCTGTCGTCCTATCGATGCGCACCGGTGCTCCACTGCTCCCGTCGTTCGCGGGCCGCAGCGACGGCGTGCTCACTGCCACGTTCGAATCGCCGCTCGAGATCCCGAGAACGGGCGATCGAGAGGCCGACGTACGCGAGGGCGTGCAGCGCTTCGCGCGCGTGCTCGAGCGCTACGTGCGGAACGCGCCCGAGGAATGGACAGTCTTCGAGGACTTCTGGCGTGGGCCGCGCTGACCTTCAGCTTCACTCCGACCTCGGCGACGGGCTCGCATCGCCGGAGGCCATCCTCGACGCGGCTGAGCGCGTCGGTCTCGACGTCATCGCGCTCACCGATCACGACGACATCCGCGGCGCGTTCCTGCTCCGCGACATCGCCGCGCGACGCTCGAGCCCGGTGGAGATCATTCCCGGCGTCGAGGTCACCACGCGCAACGGTCATCTGCTCGCGCTGTGGGTGGAGGACGACATCCCGATGTTCGATCCGCTCGCCGTGACGGTTTCCCTCATTCACCGAGCGGGCGGGGTCGCGATCGTGCCACATCCGCTCTCATACCTCACGTTCTCGGTCGGCGAGGGCGCGCTGCGCACCCTCGCGTCGTCGGCGGATCCACTCGTTCACGTCGACGGCATCGAGACCCGCAACCCCTCGTACGCGGGACGGGTACGCGGTGCTCGTGCGACCTGGCTGAACCAAACGGTGCTGCACGTCGCGGAGACCGGCTCGAGCGACGCGCATCACGCCAAGCTCGTCGGGACGACATGGACCGACTTCATGGGCGACGACGGGGCAGCGCTCCGTCGCGCGATCGCGGACCGCACGACACGACCGGACGGACGACACTGGACGCTCGGCGAGCACCTGGACGGGGTCGCGACACAGCAGTGGCGCTCGATGGTGCGCGACCCCGTGAAGCGAGCGAGAAGACGGATCCGAAAAGAGAAGTGAGAACGTGAAGATCGGGATCGTGTCGCCGTACGCGTATCCGCGGCCCGGCGGCGCGAACGCGCACATTCGCGAGACCTACGAGCGGTTGCGCGACATGGGCCACGAGGTGCGCATCATCACCGCGCCATGGGGCGACGACCCGCCCGCGCGTGACGTGATCCAGGTCGGCCAGGCCATCGCTATCCCGTTCAACGGGAGCATCGGCCGCGTGACTCTGTCGCTCCGTCTCGAGTGGCTGGTCTCGCGCATGCTCGAGCGCGAAAAGTTCGACATCATCCATCACCACGAGCCGTTCGTGCCGTTCCTGTCCTTCCAGATCCTCGACTCCGCGAAGTGCCCGCACGTCGCGACCTTTCACGCCTTCGGCGGGTTCTCCGTCTCGTACTGGGCGGGCCGTATCGCGCTCGACCGCTACATGAACAAGCTGGACGAGAAGATCTGCGTGTCGAGCGCCGCGCGCCACTTCATCTCGCGATATTTCCCCGGTGAGTACCGCATCATCCCGAACGGCGTCGACGTGCAGTTCTACGCGAACGCGCGGCCCTTCCCGGAGTTCAAGGACGGCAAGACCAACATCTTGTTCGTGGGACGGCTCGAACCGCGCAAGGGGGCGATGTACCTCCTGCAGGCCTACGCCAAGCTGAAGCCGAAATACCCGGAGACGCGGCTCATCATCTGCAACTGGGGACCGCAGCTCGGAAAGCTCCGGCGCTTCGTGCAGGCGAATCGGCTCCAGGACGTCCTTTTCGCGGGGCGGGTCGACGACATCGACAAGGCGCGTTTCTACAAGACCGCCGACATCTTCTGCGCACCCTCCACCGGTCAGGAGTCCTTCGGGATCGTGCTCCTCGAGGCCATGGCCGCGGGTCTGCCGGTGGTCGCCAGCGACATCCATGGCTACAAACGTGTCGTACAGCGAAATGTCTCCGGGCTCCTGGTCGAGCCCAAGGATCCCGATGGGATAGCCGACGCCCTGGAGCGGCTCATCTGCCAGCCGGCCCTGCGCGTACGTCTGGGCGAGGCCGGCTCGCGCCGCGCACCGGAATTCGACTGGTCGCACGTGACGGCGCAGCTCGTGGGGGTCTACGAAGAGGTGATCCAGCGGAGCCGATCGACGGTAGCGGTCTCGTAGGGCGGTATCGCCCTGCGGTACCGTCATCCCGCCAGGCAGTACATTCCGCGTTCAAGGGGGTGGTCGCAGTGCTTCGATCACGTATCGCACCGGTGCTCGTCCTCGCGCTGGTCCTCTCGGCCTGCGCCCAGCAGGCGCAGCAGCCGACGTCATCGCCGGCGGCGTCCGCCGCCGTTGGCGAGAAGCCGGCCCCGGGGGGCACGCTCACGTTCATCGTCAACGCGGAGCCGCCGTCGTATGACGGACACCGCGAGACGACGTTCGCGCTTCTGCACCCGATCGCGCCGCACTACAGCCTGCTCTACAAGTTCGATCCGAACGACCTGACCAAGGTCATCCCGGATGTGGCGGCCGAAATGCCGACCGCGTCGGCCGACAAGCTCACGATCACCGTGAAGCTGCGGCAGGATGTGAAGTTCAGCGACGGGACGCTCATGACGTCCGAGGACGTCAAGGCGACCTACGACAAGATCATCTTCCCGGACACCGCCAAGGGCGTGACCTCGCCGCGCGCCGGCGCCTATGCCGTCGTGTCCGCGGTCAACGCTCCGGACAAGAACACGATCGAGTTCAAGCTGAAGTACCCATCGGCGTCGTTCCAGACGAACCTCGCCTCGCCGTGGAACTTCATCTACAGCGCGGCGAAGCTGAAGTCCGACCCGCGCTTTTACGAGAAGAACATCTTCGGGACCGGTCCTTTCACCTACGACGGCAACACCAAGGGTCAGGACTGGAAGGGCAAGAAGAACCCCGACTACTTCGGCAAGGACAAGGACGGGGTCAAGCTGCCGTACCTCGACGCCTATAAGGCGCTGATCATCACCGACTCGAATGCCGGCGTGACCGCGATCCGCAGCAAGCAGGCGATGATCGAGTTCCGCGGATTCACGCCTCAGCAGCGCGACGACCTGTCGCGCGCACTGCCCAACGACCTCGCGATCCAGGAAGCGCCGTGGATCTGCGTGAACTACGTCGTGCCGAATACGACGAAGAAGCCCTTCGACGACCCGCGCGTGCGCCGCGCGCTCTCCCTCTCCGTCGACCGCTGGGCCGGCGGCGAAGCGCTCTCCAAGACCACGATCGTGAAGGACGTCGGCGGCCTGATGCGGCCGAAGGGTCCGTTCGCTCAGAGTGACGCCGAGCTCGTCAAGATCGCCGGCTTCGCCAAGGACGGCAAGGCCAACAAGGAAGCCGCGAAGGCACTCCTGGCGGCCGCGGGCGTTCCGAACCTGACGTTCAAGTTCCTCAACCGCAACATCGCGACGCCCTACGAGCCAGTGGCTGTCTACCTCATCAATGAGTGGAAGCAGGTCGGCATCACCGCGACCCACGATGTGAAAGAGACCTCTCCCTACCAGGCCGACCTCCGTGCCGGCAACTTCGAGGTCGCCCTCGACTTCAACTGCGACTTCCTCGACGAGCCTGACCTGCAGCTGGCCAAGTTCTGGTCGGCGAGCAAGGCGGGCAAGGGCCTCAACTTCGCCTACTACGACGACACCAAGCTCGACGGCATGATCGACGCGCAGAGCCGCGAGACCGACCCGGGCAAGCGTCTCACGGCGGTCGCCGCCATCGAGAAGTATGCGATGGATGAGATGGCGTATCAGTTCCCGGTGCTGTGGTGGTACCGGATCATCCCGTACCTCAACACGGTCCGTGGCTGGAAGGTCGGCTCGAACCACTACACGAACCAAGACCTCGCAACGGTCTGGCTCGCGAAGAAATAGCGGATTAGCGGAATGACGGGGGCCGCCCGACACTAGCGCGATGAGGCGCTACATCGTCGGGCGGCTCCTGCTTATGATCCCGACGCTCATCGGCGTCGCGATCCTGACGTTCGTCATCATGCGCGCCGTCCCCGGCGACATCGTCGAGCTGCGATACGCGGGGTCGAACGTCCCGCAGTCTGTCATCGACCAGGAGCGCGCGCTCCTCGGTCTCGATAAGCCGCTCTGGGAGCAGTTCGTTGACTGGATGACGGCGCTCGCGCGCTTCGACCTCGGCCAGTCGCTTTGGACCGGTCACTCCGTGATCGAAGAGGTCCAGGTGCGCATGCCCTTGTCGATCGAGCTCGCGATCCTCGCGACCCTCTTCGCGGTCGTGCTGGCGATCCCATTCGGCGTGATCGCCGCCGTCAAGCAGGACACCTGGATCGACTACGTGATCCGCGTGTTCAGCATCGGCGGTCTCGCGATGCCGAGCTTCTGGATCGGGATCATGATGGTGCTGATCACGCTGACGCTCTGGGGCTGGGCACCGCCGGTCGTCTTCACGCCGCTGTTCGATGATCCGATCGCCAACCTCGCCGGACTCATCCTGCCGGCAATCGCCGTCGGCTACCGCTATTCGGCCGTGTCGATGCGGATGACGCGCTCCACGGTGCTCGAGGTGCTGCGTGAGGACTACGTGCGGACCGCGCGCGCGAAGGGTCTGCGCGAGACGCTCGTGGTGGTCAGACACGCGCTGCGCAATGCGCTGCTGCCGGTCGTGACCGTGGTCAGCCTCGAGTTCGCGTTCCTTATCGGCGGTCTGGTCGTGACCGAGCAGGTGTTCAACCTCAACGGGATCGGCAAGCTCCTCGTGGACGCGGTCACGCACCGTGACTACACATTGGTGCAGGCTCTGGTCCTGCTGCTGGCAGCGGTCTTTGTGATCGTCAACTTCGTGGTCGACATGGTGTATGTCGTGCTCGATCCGCGGATCCGATACTCGTAGTGCTTCGCAATACAGGCGTCTCTCGTCCTCACCCGGGAGCCAAGGCTCCCGGTCTCGTCCTCGTTAGCCTGTGAGCGGGACCGACCGCGCGATCGACAAAGCGCGCGCCTCCGAGGAGATCGCCAAGCGACGCTACCTCGAGTCAACCGGTCGGCGACGTTTCGTGCGGTTCTGGAGCGACTTCGTCCGGCGTCGACCGCTCGGAACGGCCGGGGCGGCACTCATCATCATCATGCTGTTCGCGGCGGCCTTCGCGGACGTCGTCGCACCGTACGACCCGACCGCGATCGACTTCGCAGACCTGCTCCTGGCGCCATCCCCCGAGCATCTCCTCGGCACCGACAACTTCGGCCGCGACGTGTTCTCACGGGTGATCTTCGGGTCGCGCACTGCCCTGACCGTGGGCTTCACCGCGTCGCTCGTGGGCTGCACGCTCGGCCTCGTCCTCGGCGTCATTGGCGCATACGTCGGTGGCCGCACCGATCAGATCATCCAGCGACTCATGGACGTGCTCCTCTCGTTCCCGCTGATCGTGATCGCCATCGCGGTGGTCGCGGCGCTCGGCACAGGCGAGGACAAGGTCCTCAACGTCATCGCGGCGATCACCGTGCCGATCATCCCGCGCGTCGCACGGGTGGTGCGCTCGAGCGCACTCAGCATCGTGCAGATGCCATACATCGAGGCGACGCGCTCTGTAGGAGCAGGAGCGGTCCGCATCATGTTCCGGCACGTCGCGCCGAACGTCTTCGCTCCTTACCTGATCATGCTCACCGCGTTCCTGGGGCAGGCGATCCTCCTAGAGGCATCGCTGTCCTTCCTTGGCCTCGGCGTCTTCGAGCCCACGCCGTCCTGGGGGCTGATGCTGCGCGGCGCGGGCATGCAGTTCCTCGAGCGGGCGCCGTGGCTTGCGATCGCGCCCGGGGTCGCGATCAGCATGGCCGTGTTCGGCTTCAACCTGTTTGGCGATTCGCTCCGCGACGCGCTCGACCCGCGCCTGCGCACGGGTTGAGGGGTGCTGCGGGCGAGCGACGTGATCCGGCTGCACATGGGCCACTGGATGGCCCCCGGGCACCTCCCGTTCGCGGGTGCGGCGGTGGTCGTGGACGCGTTCCTGGTACGCCATCCCAGCGGTCCGGTGCTGCTCGACACCGGCATCGGAGTCGGAATGCCGGAAGTGGAGGCGATGTACAAGCCCGTGCGCTGGCCACTCGATGAGGTGCTGCGCGACGCCGGCGTGGCGGTCGGCGAGATCCGGGCCGTCGCGAACTGCCACATGCACTTCGACCATTCCGGCAACAACTTCCGGTTCCCTCGCGTGCCGATCCTCGCCCAGCGAGTCGAGCGCGAAGCGGTCTCGACGCCGAACTACACCCTGCCCGGACCGGTGGCCGAGTTCGACGGAGCTCGGTTCGAGCTACTCGAGGGGGAGGCCGAGATCGTTCCCGGGGTGCGCATCGTCCCCACGCCCGGCCACGTGCCGGGTCATCAGTCGTTCGTCATCGACACGCGGGAGGGCCGGATCGTCATCGCCGGCCAGGCGTATCAGGACGCCGCGATGTACGCGCGTGACCTGTACGCCTGGCGGCTTGATCGCGAGGGACGTCCGCACCCCGAGTACGCGCCATGGGTCGCTCGCTTACAGGAGTTCGACCCGTGGCGCGTTACGTTCGCGCATGACCTCGCGATCTGGCAGCGCGAGGCTTAGAGGGCGCTACGCTCGGCGGCCGAGCCCGCGGATCTGCGTCAGCGCGAGGAAGCCGAAGACGGCCGCCATCGCAACGCCGACCATGACGAAGGCGCTGCCGACGCTGAGCACGTCACCCGAGCTGTCGGTTCCGAGGATGCGGCCGGCGACGCCGGCAGTCGCGATCGTGGTCGAGTAGTACGCGAGCGCGAGTCCCATGATCGTCAGACCGATGAACGCGAAGGCCTTGGGCCACGTGGGGTTCTTATTCATAGGGGCATTCAATTTCGGGCGCTCGTCTGCGTCAAGACCCAAAAAGTAACCCGCAACGGATTCGAATCTCGCGCGTTGATGCGGCGTCGGGACGCCGCAGTCGCTCTGAGACCATCGTGGTACGGTCGGGCAATGGGACTCATCGGAGCGGTGATCGGCCTGATCCCCGTCGTGCTCGTCGCGGCCGGTCTGACCGCGCTCGGCGTTCGGCTGCGGCGGCGCGCGATGGACCGTGGGCAGTATCCGCACCGAGACCTGCCGTGGTATCTCGGTGGCGTGCCGGACATCGAGCTCGACACCCCGCAGGACCGGCCGAGGCGCGTCTCGAAGTACTAGAGCGGTCGGATCACTCGCCCTTCCATGCGGGCTTCCGTTTCTCCATGAACGCCTGCACGCCCTCGCGGAAGTCGCGGCTCATGTAGCAGAGAAGGATGAGGTCCTCGCTCTCCTCCGGCAGCATCCGGTCGCGGATCCGGCGCAGCGCCTCTTTCGTTGCCTGCAGCGTGAGCGGTGCGTGCGACGCGATCTGCCGCGCGAGCTCTTCGACGCGCGGCACCAGCGCGTCCTCGTCCCTGGTGACCTCGTTGTAGAGGCCGATGCGCAGCGCCTCCTCCGCATCGACGAGGCGCGCGGTGAACACGATCTCTTTGACCCGCGCGACCCCGACGAGCGACGACAGGCGCACGAGGTTGGCCATCGAGAAGCAATTGCCCAGCGTGCGCGCGACGGGAACGCCGAAGCGCGCGGACGGCGCGGCGATGCGCAGATCGCAGGCCGCGGCGATCGCGGCGCCACCACCGACGACCGGGCCGCGAAGCGCGGCGATCGTCGGCACACGCACGCGCTCCAGCGCGCCCAGCCACGCGTCCATGCGCGCCTCGTACTCCAGCGCGTCCTCGTTCCGAGTGAACTCGCTGAACTGCGAGATGTCGGTCCCCGCGACGAACGCGCCACCCGCGCCGGTGAGGACCAAGGCACGCACGCCGCGGTCGGCGTTCACCTCACCGGCCACTTCGGCCATGCGCTCGTACATCGCGAAGGTCATCGCGTTCCGGGCGTCGGGCCGGTTGAACGTGAGCCAGACGACGTCGCCACGGCGCTCGACGAGCACGTCGCTCATGCGGCCGCCACCGTGCCGCGCGCGACGAACGCGCGCACCTCGTCGTCCGAGTGCCCGATCTCGCGCAACACCTCGGCCGAGTGTTCGCCCAGGAGCGGCCCGGCGCGCTCGAGACGCGCCGGCGACGAGCGCAGACGCAGCGGCGTGCCAAGCGCGCGCACCGTACCGAGTCGCGGGTGCGGCAGATCGACGAAGAAGCCGCGCTCGCGCAGATGCGGATCGGCGAACACCTGCGCGTAGTCCTGGATCTCGCCGCAGGGCACGCCCGCCTGCCGCAGCAACGCGAGCCACTGCGATGCCGGGCGCGTCGCGGTGACCTCCTCGATGAGCGGGATGAGCTCGGCCTTGTTGTGGCGGCGGAGCGACCCATCCGCGAACCGCGGATCGCGCTCGAGCCGCTCGAGCCCCAGCGCCGCGCAGAACGCGCGCCAGTTCGGCGGAGTGGTCGCCCCGAGCACGAAGTGCGTGTCGGCGGCGCGCACCGCCTGATAGGGGCCGATGAGCTTGTGCGCCGATCCCGCGGCCCGTGGGATCTCACCGGTGGTGAAGTACTGACCGGCCTCCCACACCGCGAGCGATACCGACGACTCGTACATGGAGATGTCCACGAGCTGCCCGCGGCCCTCGCGCTGGCGGACGCCGAGCGCGGCGAGGATGCCGATCGTCGCGTACAGGCCCGCTGCGAGATCGGAGATGGACACGCCGACCTTCACCGGCACGCCGTCCTCCTCGCCGGTGACGCTCATGAGGCCGCTCATCGCCTGGACGATGATGTCGAGCGCCGGGCGATCGGCGTAAGGGCCATCGAGGCCCCAGCCCGTGACCGCCGCGTACACGAGCCGCGGATTCGCGTCGAGCAGCCCCTGTGGCTCGAGGCCGAGGTCGCGCATCGTGCCCGGCCTGAGGTTCTCGACCACGACGTCGGCGCGATGGGCGAGCCGGCGGAAGATCTCCGCGCCGGCCTCCTGCTTCAGGTCGAGCGCGACGCTTCGCTTGCCGCGATTGAGGCGAACGAAGTTGCCACTCTCGCCGTCGACGATCGGCTCGAGACGTCGCGACAGATCGCCCCCGCGGGGGTCCTCGATCTTGACGACGTCCGCGCCCAGGTCCGCGAGCTGCATGCCGCAGAACGGACCCGCCATGTAGTTGCCGACTTCGAGAACGCGAATCCCGTCGAGGGGCGGCTGTGGCATGACGCGGAGTCTACGGAGAGGGCCGCTCTGAGGACGCGGGCGCTGCGGATCAGCACGCTCCCCATCGCTCAGCGATGGCGTCGCCTCGAATGCGCCACACGCCACCACGCGATCCGGTCGAACCGATCACCCAGACATCCTGGCCGTTCACGAAGACGCTGCGCAGATCGCACGTGGTGCCGAGATCGAACTTCTTCGCCGGCCTGATGCCCGGCTGAGTGTGGTCTCCGCCCGCCGCGTCAAGGATGAGGACCGTACCCGCGTCACCGACGATCCATTCCCTGCTTCCCATGTGTGCGATCGCACGCAGGTTCGTCGTGACGCCGGTTTCCACCGGCTTCCACGTGCCGTCGAATACGAGAACGGTCCCCGCATCGCCGGCCGCCACCGCGCTCTGCGGGCCCGCTGCCCAGACCGCTCGCAGCGTGACCGTGACGGCGGTCGGCACCGGACGCCAGCCGGCCGCTTCAAGGCGATAGCTCGCTCCCTGCGCGCCAACGACCCACGCTGACTGCGGCCCGAACGCGACGATGCCGTAGAGGTCCTCCTCAAGCCCGCGCGCGTACTCCTGCCACGATCCGCCGGATAGGAACATGACCGTGCCCGCCGTGCCGACCGCCATCGCGCCCTCGCGCATGGCCGCGACCCCGATCAGGTCCGCGAGCGTCACGTCGAACGACGTGATCTGGCGCAGCCGGTCGTCGATGATGAGCATCGCGCCGACGGGACCGACCGCGTAAAGCGTTCCCTCATCGCACGATGCCTGGTTGAGCGTGCGCAGCGTTCCGTCGATCAGCGTCCAGTGCTCTCCGTCGTACCGGAGCAGTCCGCCGCCGTTGGTCACGACCCACAGACCCTGCCCCGTCGCGCACGCTCCGGTGAGCGACTGGCGGAAGACCTGTGGATCCGTGGTGGGCACAGGCGTGGACGTCGGCACCGCGACCGTCCGGACGGGCGTGGCTCGCGGCGTTGGACTCGGTCGCGCGACCGTCCCGATCGCGAGACCGGCGCCGATCGCGGCAACGACGAGCAGGACGGCGATGATGCCGACGTAGCCGAGCGGCACCGGAGGCAGCGCCGTTCCGCCTGCGGGTGGCGACGTGGGGGTCGGCGGCCCGGCGACCTCGGGCGCCTTTTGCGGATCGTGTGCCTTCTCCGGCTCGGGCGTCTTTGGTGCGTCGCCGTTGGACGACGGTGGCGTGGCCGCCACTACAGCCGAGCGAGGGCGGACAGCGGGAGCCGCAGCTCACGCTGACGCACGAGTGATGGCTGGAAGGGCACCTTACATCGCCTCGAGACGGCGGATGCGCTCGGCGATCGGTGGATGCGTGTCGAAGAGCCCATCCATGGCGCGTGGCGCGTCTTTCAGCGGGTTGGCGAAATACAGCGACGCGGTCGCCTTATTCGCCACCTCGAGCGCCTCCTTGTCCGCGGCGATCTTCCGCAGGGCGCTCGCCAGGCCGGGCGGATATCGCGTGAGCAGCGCGCCTGACGCGTCGGCGAGGAACTCGCGCTGACGTGAGACGGCGAGCCGGATCAGCTGGGCGATGATCGGAGTGAGGATGGCGAGCACGAGCGCGAGGATGAGGATAAGGGCGCCGGTGTTGGCGCCGCCGCGGTCACGCCGCCCACGACCCCAGAACATCGAGCGCATGCCCCAATCGGAGAGGAGCGCGACGGTCCCGACGAGCACGGTCACGAGGAGCATCACGCGGATGTCGTGATTGCCCACATGCGAGAGCTCGTGCGCGATGACACCCTCGAGCTCGCTGCGGTCCAGCTTGTCGATGAGGCCGCTCGTCACCGCGATCGACGCGTGCTTCGGGTCGCGGCCCGTGGCGAAGGCGTTCGGGGCGGTGTCATCGATCACATAGATACGCGGCGGAGGGATGCCCAGTCCGATCGAAAGGGTCTCGACTATGTTCCGGAGCTGCGCCTCCTCGCCGGGTGCGAGCTCGCGCGCCTGACTCTGCGCGAGAACGAGCTTGTCGCCGGCGAAGTACGACGCGGTCGCGGAGACACCGGAGAGGCCGAGCGCCGCGGGGACCATCGCCAGCCCGCCGCCGGGCGCGAAGATCTCACCCACCGCGAACCCCAGCGCCGACAGCAGGCCGGTGAATACGGTGATGAGCGCGACGGTCCGCCAGCGATTCGCTGCGACAGCGTCGTAGATATTGAGCCGGGACGGCGGAGCGGCCACTCCGGCTTAGCTGAACGACACCTTTGGCACCTCGCGCTGGGCCGGGTCGGTCAGCTCGAAGTACTGCTCGGGGGTGAACCCGAACATGCCCGCGATGATGTTCGTCGGGACCGTTTGGATCGCGGTGTTGTAGTCGCGAACGTTCCCGTTATAGAAGCGGCGCGCGAAGGCGATCTTGTCCTCGGTCGCGGTGAGGTTCTCCGACAGATCCTTGAACTCCTGGATCGCCTGCAGCTGCGGATACGCTTCCGCGACGGCGCGCAGATTGAGCAGCGCGGCTCCAAGAGCGTTCTCAGCCTGCGCCCGCTGTTCCGGCGATCCGGTCTGCGCCGCGGCCATGGCATCGGACCGGGCCTTGGTGACGGCCTCGAACGTTTGGCGCTCGTGAGCGGCGTAACCCTTCACGGTCTCGACGAGGTTCGGGATGAGATCCCAGCGTCGCTTCAGCTGGACGTCGATGTCGGCCCACGCCTCACGCACCCGCTGGCGCAGCGTGACGAGTCGGTTGTACAGACCGACAACGAAAACGATGATGAGTCCGATGACAACGAGCACGATCAGGATCTCCACGGCGTCCTCCCCTTACCTACGGCACGGTCAATCATGACATCAGCGAGCACCGCGCGAGCAGTGCGCGGGACTACGCCGTCGCCGGGCGGATGATCGGGCCGCGGGTGACGCGAGGGAGGCGGAGTCGGACGAGCGAGCCCAGCGTCGAGGGGCTCTCGATATCGAGCGATCCTCCGTTGGCCTCCATGAGCAGCCGGGCGAGCTCGAGACCGAGGAAACGCTCCGTCACCGCGACCGCGCGCGGGTCGTCGGCGCGTCCGGGATCGTCGAAGAGAGCGCGATCGTCGGCGCGCAGCGGTACGCGAGAGCGATCGCTGACATCGACCCACGCGGATTGCGCGTCGGCGCGGACGGCCACATTCACGTATTCGCTGGAGTGCTGCAGTGCGCTCCGGATGACGCTCTCGATCGCCTGCCGCAGCCGGTCGACATCGGCCTCAACGACCGGAGCTTCCGATCCGAGCGTGATGATCACGCGCGGCTTGTCGGCGATCGCCGCGACCGCCTCGCGGACGATCTCGTTGAGCTCCGAGAGCTTTCGCGTCAGGAGGAGACGCTCGCTCTGGAGACGCCCGAGGGAAACGAAGTCGCGCGCCAGGAACTGCAGCTCGTGCGCGCGGAGCTGAAGCTCCTGCACCGTGCCGCGTTGTTCGGAGCTCGCGGGTGTGTCCCTGTCGAGCCTCGACGCCAAGGTCGCGATCGCCTCAACGGGGCGCGGCAGCTCGAAGTCGAGGACGCGGAGGAAATCCTCGCGCTGTCGGTCGATCACCGCGAGACGCGCCGCGCTCGTGCGCTGTCGATCGAGCAGCACGGCGATCGCGATGAAGATCACCAGCCGCGTGAAGCTGTTCCAGGCCGACGCCGCCACCGACACTCCGCCGCGATTGATGGTGTCCGCGAAGAGCCATGCGAGCGCCCCGGCGACCGCGAGGATCACACCCGGTCCGCGCCCGACGAACCAGGCCGTCACCACGACCGGTATCAGGTAGAACAGCGAAAAGCCGATGTCGGGTCCGGACAGGAGATCGACCAGGCAGACGGAAGCGACGGCCACCAGCGAGAGCACCGTCAGCGAAAGCTTGCGGCCCACCCTTACGCGAGCAGCGAGCGCACCGCGGCGGCGATGTCGCGGCCCGAGATCCCCGCCGCCTCGAGGAGCTC
>Ga0075429_100000233_pt1 | contig 38047 bp, 37 predicted proteins | sample RhiMetdeltSRZDD3_FD_75295 | JGI IMG/M metagenome (GOLD analysis project Ga0075429, IMG submission 75295) | Populus rhizosphere microbial communities from Tennessee, USA - Rhizosphere MetaG P. deltoides SRZDD3 | ecosystem: Host-associated > Plants > Roots > Rhizosphere > Soil | place: USA...
GTACTACGCGTACCGGGCGACCGACGAGCCGCTGCTCCTCGCGCTCGCCTACGCGGGCTTCTTCCTGAATCTGTTCAACCTGATCCCGATCTCGCCGTTCGACGGCGGCCGCATCACGGCGATCGTCTCGCCGCGCGTCTGGCTCGTCGGCGCGCCGCTGCTCGTCGCGCTGTTCTTCTGGCGTCCGAGCCCGATGCTGATTCTGATGGCGGTGCTCGCCGCGCCGCACCTGTGGAAAGCGATCAAGTTCGACCCGAACGCGCCAGAGAACGCCGCCTACTACTCGGTCGCGCCGGCCAAGCGCTTCGAGTACGCCGTCTACTACATCGTGCTCGCGGCGTTCCTCGCGATCATGTCGTTCGACGTCCACGAGATGCTCGAGCGCATGCCGCGCGCGCGCTCACTCTGAGCGCGATCACGCACGTCCAGGGACGCCCCGCGCTACCATTCGGGACGCGAGCCGAAGGAGAACCCCACGCATGAGCACCGAGCCCCGCAGGAAACCGGAAGAGCTGCGCAGTCATCGCTGGTACGGCGTCAAGGACATGCGCTCGTTCGGACACCGCTCGCGCACTGCGCAGATGGGCTATCACCGCTCCGACTACGCGGGCAAGCCGGTCATCGCGATCATCAACACCTGGAGCGAGATCAATTCGTGCCACAGCCATTTCCGCCAGCGCGCCGAGGAAGTGAAGCGCGGCGTCTGGCAAGCGGGGGGCTTCCCGGTCGAGATGCCGGCGATTACGCTCGCCGAGCCGTTCCAGAAGCCGACGACGATGCTCTATCGCAACCTGCTTGCGATGGAGACCGAGGAGCTGCTGCGAAGCTACCCGGCCGACGGCTGCGTGCTGATGGGCGGCTGCGACAAGACGACGCCGGCGCTCGTCATGGGCGCCGTTTCGATGAATCTGCCGACGATCTTCCTGCCCGCCGGCCCGATGCTGCGCGGCGACTACAAGGGCAAGTTTCTCGGCAGCGGCTCGGATACCTGGAAATACTGGGCGGAATTGCGCGCTGGAAACATCACCGAGCAGGACTGGCAGGAGATCGAGGACGGAATCGCGCGCTCGCCGGGCCATTGCATGACGATGGGGACCGCGAGCACGATGACGAGCGCGGTCGAGGTGCTCGGCCTGACGCTTCCCGGCGCCGCATCGATCCCGGCGCCGGACTCGCGCCACGCGCAGATGGCGACGCTCGCCGGCAAGGCGATCGTCGAGATGGTCTGGGAGGACGTCAAGCCGCTCGATTACCTGAGCGCCGCGTCGTTCGATAACGCAGTGACCGCGGTCGTCGGCTTGGGCGGCTCGACGAATTCGATCGTTCATCTCGTCGCGATGGCGAAGCGTTGCGGGATCAACCTTACGATCGATCGCTTCGACGAGATCGCGCGCAGGACGCCGGTGCTCGCGAACCTGCGCCCTTCGGGCGCATATCTGATGGAGGACTTCTACTATTCAGGCGGCTTGCGCGCGTTCCTTACGCAGCTCGGCGACCTGATCGATGGGCGCGCCAGGCAATGCAACGGCAAGACGATCGCCGAGAACATCGCCGGCGCCGTGGTGCACAACGCCGAGGTGATTCGCCCGCGCTCGAACCCGCTCGTCGCGAAGGACGGCCTCGCAGTGCTGCGCGGCAACCTCGCCCCGGGCGGCGCGATCATCAAGCCGGCGGCGATGGAAAAGCGCTTCTACAAGCACCAGGGGCGCGCGGTGGTGTTCAAGGATTACAACGACATGGCCGCGCGCATCGACGATCCTAACCTCGACATCGACGAGAGCTGCGCGATCGTGTTGCAAAGCGCCGGACCGCAGGGCGCGCCGGGCATGCCCGAATGGGGCCAGCTGCCGATCCCGCAGAAGCTGCTAAAGAAAGGGGTGCGCGACATGCTGCGAATCTCGGACGCGCGCATGAGCGGCACGAGCTACGGCGCCTGCGTGCTGCACGTGACGCCCGAGTCGCATGTCGGCGGGCCGCTGGCGCTGGTGCGCGATGGCGACCGGATCTCGATCGACGTCGAGGCGCGCCGGCTCGACCTGATGATCAGCGACGAGGAGTTCGCGAAGCGCAAGGCGCAATGGAAGGCGCCTGAACCCAAATTCACGCGCGGCTATGGCGTTCTGTATTTGAAGCACATCCAGCAGGCCGACAAGGGCTGCGATTTCGATTTCCTCGAGCCCGGACACGTTGAGGCTGGCTCCGGCGGAGAACCGGAGATTCACTGAGCGGGGCGCGCATGGACCTCAAGCCGGAAACGATCGAGCATTTGCGCCGCGTCAGCACGGCAACGCTCACGACGCAGCTTTTCAAGCGCGGCCTGCGCAACGTCTACCTGCAGGGAGTGGCCCGGCTGACGAAGCCGACGGGCGGCAACCTCGTCGGCCCGGCGTTCACGATGCGCAACATCCCGGCGCGCGAGGACCTCGACCAGTTGAGCGCGTTCGAGAATCCCGAGCACCCGCAACGCAAGGCGATCGAGACCGTTCCTCCAGGCTACGTGCTGGTGCTCGATTGCCGTGGCGAGACGCGAGTCGCCTCCGGCGGCCAGATCCTGATGACGCGCCTCATGAAGCGGGGAGCGGCCGGACTCGTCTCCGACGGCCCGGTGCGCGACAGCGGCACCATCGCGCAGATGGATTTCCCCGTGTATTGCGCCGGCGGCAGCGCACCGCTCAACCTGATCCAGCACCACGCAACGGATCTCAACGTGCCGATCGGCTGCGGCGGCGTCGCGGTTTATCCTGGAGATGTCATCGTTGGCGATGAGGAAGGCGTCGTGGTGATTCCGAAGCACCTCGCGGACGAGGTGGCCGCCGATGCCGCGGAGCAGGAGCAGATGGAAGTCTTCGTGCTCGAGCGCGTCCAGGGCGGCGCCGCGCTGCCCGGCACGTATCCGCCGAACGCGGAAACGCGCGCCGCGTACGCGGCGTGGCGCAAAGAGCGCGGCATCTGAACATCGAGGAGACCGCGTACGCGCTCGCCTAAAAATGGGGTACGTCCCTATTTTTTAAGCCGTCGTTCTTGCGCGAACCAGACGAACGCGACGAGCAGGGCGGCGGGAATGAACACCCAGTAGTCCGACGGCCGGTCGGGGTTCGGGAGCAGGATGCCGACCGCCTTGTACCCCTGCTCGATGCCGAGCTTGCGCGCCCGGCTGCCGAACTTCACGTCCGCCACCTGCAACTCGTTGCCAAGCGGTACGAGCGTCACGCCGCCCGCGCGGATCTTCTCCCGCCCGTCCTTGCCCTTGCCAACCGGCAGCGCGACGGTCTTGGTGATCGCGCGCCCTTCGATGTTCTCGCCGGCGATCTTCAGCACCACCCACTCGTCGTCGTCGAGCGCCGCGGCGACTTCGTAAATCCGCGAGACCGGGGCGTCGACGTACTTCGGCGCGAAGCGGTCGATGATGAAATCGGGACGAAAGAAAAGAAACGAGGCGGCGAGCAGCAGCGCCGCCTCCCACCAGCGCGTGTGCGTGCGGAAATACCACATGGTCGCCGCCGCGAACAGGCACGAGGCGATGATCGCGCTCGCGACGACGAGCAGGAAGTGCGCGACGTTGCCGATGCCGATCATCAGCAGCTGCGGGTTGAACACGAACACGAACGGCAGCATCGCCGTGCGGAAGCTGTACCAGGTCGCCTGCCATCCGGTCGCGTTCGGATCCTCGCCCGAGATCGCGGCCGCCGCATACGAAGCGAGACCGACCGGCGGCGTCACGTCCGCCATCACGCCGAAGTAGAAGACGAACAGGTGGACCGCGATCAGCGGGATCACGAGTCCGCTCCTCGCGCCGAGCTCGACGATCACCGGCGCCATCAGCGTCGCCACCAGGATGTAGCTCGCGGTAGTCGGGACTCCGGCGCCGATCAGCAGGCACACTACCGCGGTGAGCAACAGCATCAGGAACACGTTGCCCGCCGAGATCAACTCGACGAAGTCGGTCATCATGAGCCCGAGGCCGGTGAGCGTGATCGCGCCGACGATCAATCCGGCGCTCGCGCACGCGACCGCGATGCCGACCATGCTGCGCGCAGTGAGCACCAGGCCGCGCCACAGGTCTGCGACACCCTTCGTCAGCGCGACGCGCTGCTCGCCGCTCTTGCGTAGCACCGCGACGAGCCACGGCTGCAGCACGACCATCGCAATCGCGGTGACGGTGCCCCAGAACGCCGAGGTCGCGGGCGAAAGCTCCTCCACCATCATCGCCCACAGGAGCACGATGATCGGGATGAAGAAGTGCATTCCGGCGCGCACCGTCGGCCACGTGCGCGGCAGCTTCAAAAGCGGCGAGCGCGGGTCGTCGATTGGCAGCTCCGGATAGCGCGTCGACCAGGCGAGCAGACCGACATAGGCGACGAGCGTCGTCACCGCGAGCGCCCATCCTGCCCACCCGCCGAACAGCATGCGCACGCCGGTGATCAGCGCGTAGACCGCGCAGAGCGCGACAACGGTGCCGGTGAAGCCGAGCAGCCAGCCGAGGACGCGCAACTTCCACGGCCGCGGCTCGGCCGGGATCGGCTTCAGGTCGTACTTCAGCGCCTCGAGGTGCACGATGTAGAAGAGCGCGATGTACGAGATGTACGCCGGCAGGAACGCATGCTTGATGATCTCGGAATACGGTATACCGACGTACTCGACCATCAGGAACGCGGCCGCGCCCATCACCGGCGGTGTGATCTGGCCGTTGATCGACGACGATGCTTCGATCGCGCCGGCCTTGACGCCGGAATACCCCGTGCGCTTCATCAGCGGGATCGTGAAGATGCCGCCGGAGACGACGTTCGACACCGACGAGCCCGAGACGAAGCTGTTCAGGCACGACGAGACGACCGAGACCTTCGCCGGCCCGCCGCGCAGGTGCCCGAGCAGCGCGAGCGACAGCTGCAGCATGAAGTTGCCCGCACCGGCGATGTCGAGCATCGTGCCGAACATCACGAACAGGAATACGAATGCGGTCGACACACCGAGCGCGACGCCATAGACGCCCTCGGTGGTCAGCCAGAAGTGCGACACGAAGCGCGAAACCGATGCGCCCTTGTGCTGCAGCGCTTCCGGCATGTAGGGCCCCGCGAACACGTAGAGCAGGAAGAGCCCGGTCGTGATCAGCATGTTGATGCCCATCGCACGGCGAGTCGCTTCGAGCATCACGATCACGCCGATGGCGCCGGCGACCAGGTCGAACGTCGTCGGGCTGCCGGGCCGCAGCGCGAGCTGGTTGTAGAAAAGAAAAAGGTACGCGGAGCAGAACGCCCCGATCAGCGCGAGGATCCAGTCGCTCGCAGGAACCACCGTGCGCGACGAGCGCTTGAACGCCGGAAACGCGACGAACGCGAGGAACACGGCAAACGCGAGGTGGATCGCGCGCGCCTGCGTGTCGTTGAAGATCAGCAAGCCGAACGTGAACGGCAGCGGCGACGCGATCCACAGCTGGAATAGCGACCACGCCGCCATCACGACCGCGACGAGCGTGCCGATCGCTCCTTTCGGCTCGCGCCCGCCGAGATCGGCCTCCTTTACGAGCTGCTCGAGCTCTGGGTTCGCGACCTCGGCGACCTTGACCGCTTCCTGCGTCAAGCGGAAGCGCGCCGCTACTTGATCCAGCCCTTCTCGCGGTAGTAGCGCAGCGCGCCGTCGTGCAGCGGCGCCGACAGCCCGTCCTTCACCATGCTCTCGGGCTTCAGCACCCCGAGCGCCGGGTGCAGCTTCTTGAACTCGTCGAAGTTGTCGAACACCGCCTTGACGACCGTATAGATCGTGTCCGCCGGCGTCTTCGTGGACGAGACGAACGTCGCCAGCACGCCGAACGTCTTCGTCTCCTGCGGGTTGTTCGGATAAAGTCCGCCCGGAATGCTCGCGTACGCGTAGTACGGCCTTTCCTTCACGAGCTTGTCGACCGCTGCGCCGGTGAGCGACACGAGCTTCGCGCCGCACGTCGTCGTCGGGTCCTGGATATTCGCCGACGGATGACCGACGCCGTAGAAGAAACCGTCGATCTTGCCGTCGCAGAGCGCAGGCCCGTGCTCGTCCGCCTTCAGCTCGGACGCCAGGCTGAAGTCGGACATCTTCCAGCCCATCGCGCCCAGCAGCTCCTCCATCGAGGCGCGCGTTCCCGAACCCGGGTTGCCGACGTTGAACTTCTTGCCCTTGAAGTCGGCGAAGCTCGCGACGTTCGCCTCCTTGCGCGCGAGCACCGTGAACGGCTCGGGGTGCAGCGACATCACCGCGCGCAGGTCGGCGTTGGCGCCCGCGTCCTTGAACACGCCGAGACCCCTGGTCGCGTTGTAGTGCACGTCGGACTGCGCGACGCCCATGTCGAGCTCGCCCGCCTTGATCGTGTTGATGTTGAACACCGAGCCGCCGGTCGATTCGACCGAGCAGCGGATGCCGTGCTTCGCGCGGTCCTTGTTGACGAGGCGGCAGATCGCGCCGCCCGCGGCGTAGTAGACGCCGGTCACGCCGCCGGTTCCGATGGTGATGAATTTCTGCTGCGCGTGCGTTGCCGGCGCCACGGCAAGCGCCGCGAGCGCAAGGACGATCGATTGCGTTTTCATGTCCCCTCCTCCCTGAGGTTATCGACTCAACTTACCACGGATGCCTTTCGCGTTGCGCCGCTCGCTGCAAGCGCCGAATCGAGCGCGCGCGCAAGCTTGTCGACGCATTCGTCGAGGTGCGTCTCTTCGACGATGAATGGCGGCGCGAGCAGCACATGGTCGCCGCGCACGCCGTCGAGCGTCCCGCCCATCGGATAGCACATCAGGCCAGCGGCGAGCGCTTCCCTTTTCAAACGCGCATGGATTCGCAAAGCCGGATCGAAAGGCTGCTTCGTTGCCCGATCGACGACGAGCTCGAGGGTCCAGAACAATCCCCGTCCGCGGATGTCGCCCACGTTCGGGTGCGCGCCGAACGCGGCGCGCAACTTCTTCTCCAGCAGCGCACCGAGCGGCTTCACGCGCGCAAGCAGCCCGTCCTCGTGCAGCCGCTTCTGCACCGCGATCGCGCCTGCGCACGCGGCGGCATGGCCGAGATAGGTGTGGCCGTGCTGGAAGAAACCGCTGCCAGACGTGATCGTGTCGTAGATCTTCCTTGCCACGATCACCGCGCCGACCGGCTGGTACCCGGCGCCGAGTCCTTTCGCGATGGTGACGAGGTCAGGAACGATTCCTTCTTCCTCGAATGCCCACAGCGAGCCGCAGCGGCCCATGCCGCACATCACCTCGTCGAGAATGAGCAGCACGCCGTAGCGGTCGCACACCTCGCGGATGCGCTTGAAGTACCCGGGTACCGGCGGCACTGCGCCGAGCGTTGCGCCAACGACGGTTTCGGCGACGAACGCAATCACAGAATCTCTTCCGAGATCGAGGATCGCCGCTTCGAGCTCCTTCGCCAGGCGCTCGGCGTAGTTGGAATCGCTCTCGCCGGGATCTTTGCCGCGATACGCAAAGCAGGGCGACACATGCGTCGCCTGGATGAGCAGAGGCTCGAACTGCTTGCGTCGCCACGCATTGCCGCCGACCGCGAGCGCTCCCAGCGTATTGCCGTGGTAGGACTGGCGGCGCGCGATCACATGCCTGCGCTGCGGCTCGCCCTTCTCGACGAAATACTGGCGCGCGAGCTTGAGCGAGGCTTCGATCGCCTCCGAGCCTCCCGAGACGAGGTACACCTTGTCGAACGATTTCGGCGCGTGCGCGATGAGCACATCGGCAAGCGCCTCCATCGGCTCGTTCGTGAAGAACGAGGTGTGCGCAAACGCGAGCTGCTCGAGCTGGCGCTGGATCGCCGCGATCACCGCGCGGTCCGAGTGACCCAGGCAAGACACCGCTGCGCCGCCGGATGCGTCGAGATAGCGCTTGCCCTCGCGATCGTAGAGGTAGACGCCCTCGCCGCGCACCGCGACCGGGTACGCGATGCGCGGGTCGCGATGGAAGACATGGGTCATGTACGAAGCCTACTAGAATGGAACTACAAATGAAAACATCGGCGCTGTTCGTCTTATTGTGCCTCGCGGCGCAGCACGCCGTTGGACAGGATCCCCGGCTCGACATCCTGATCCGCGGCGGCCAGGTCATCGACGGCACCGGATCCGATGCGAGGGGCGCCGATGTCGGCATTGCAGGCGACCGGATCGTGTTCGTCGGCGATGCCGCGAAGCGCGCGCTATCCGCGCCCCGAGTCATCGACGCCACGGGATTGACCGTGGCTCCGGGTTTCATCGATCCGCATACCCACTCCGACCGGGAGCTTGCGAACCCGAAGCTGAGCCACAACCAGCCGTATCTGTACCAGGGCATCACGACCGTGTTCACCGGGAACGACGGCGCCGGCCCGTGGCCGATCGCGAAGGCGATCGAGGATTGGCAGCGCCAGGGCGTGGGCACCAACGTCGCGCTGTTCGTCGGCCATGGCACGGTGCGCGGCGCGGTGATGGGGCTGGCCGATGCGGAACCGGGCGCCGAGCAGCTCGAGCGCATGCGCGCGATGGTGAAGCAAGGCATGCAGGACGGCGCGTTCGGCATGTCGACGGGCCTCTTCTACGCGCCGGGCATCTTTTCGAAGACGGACGAGATCATCGAGCTGGCGAGAGTCGTCGCGGCGCACGGCGGCGTCTACGACACGCACATGCGCTCCGAGAGCTCGGCCGGCATCGGGCTGCTCGCGTCGATCGACGAGACGATCCGCATCGGGCGCGAAGCGAAGCTGCCGGTGCACATCTCGCATATCAAAGCGCTCGGTGCGGACGTCTGGGGTCAAAGCGGCCAGGCGATCGAGAGGATTCGCAGAGCGCGCAGCGAAGGCGTCGCGGTGACCGCGAATCAATACCCCTACACGGCTTCCTCTACTTCATTGCACGCGGCGATCGTGCCGCCCTGGGCGCAGGCCGGTGGGCACAAGGAACTGCTGCGCCGCATGGACGATCCGCAGGAGCGATCCAAGCTGGTCGCCGACATGGAGCGCTTGCTCAAGGTGCGCGGCGGCCCCGAAGCGATCCTGTTCAGCAAGACCGGAACCGTGCCTGCGGAACTCGCCGGCAGAACGCTGGCTGCGGTTGCGAAGGACGCCGGCAAGCCGGCGATCGAGGCGGCGCTCGACGCCATCCGGCGCGTCGCGGTGTTGCCGATCATTTCCTTCAACATGAACGAGCAGGACATCGAGGCGTACATGCGGCAGGACTGGGTCGTGACGGGATCGGACGGGGTATTCGGCCATCCGCGCACGTTCGGCACTTTTCCGCGCAAGATTCGCGAGTACGTCCTGAAGCGCAACGTGCTGACGCTCCCGGCGGCGATCCGCGCCAGCACTTCGCTCACCGCAGAGATCTTCGGCGTCGCGGAGCGCGGCACGATACGCGAGGGCTTCTTCGCGGATCTCGTGGTTTTCGACGCAGCCGCGATTGCCGACCGCGCGACCTACCTCGACCCCTCGGTGCTCTCGACCGGCATCCGCTACGTGCTGGTCAACGGCAAGATCGCGATCGATGGCGGCGAGTACAACGGCGCGCTCACCGGGCGGATGCTGCGCAAGGCTAGCGGAACAAGCCGTTGAGATCGACCGGCGCGCCGGTCCAGGCCATGCTGGAAAAGGTACCGTGCTCGGCGATCTCCTGCGCCGCGGTCGTCAATGCGTTCCACGTCTTGCGCGCGAGCGCGCCGCCAATGCTGATCCGGCGCACGCCCCATTCAGCGGCCTGCGCGACCGTGATCCAGTTGCCGTGGACGAGCAGATTGACGGGCTTCGGGGCGACCGCTTTCACGACGGCGACGATGTCTTCCTTGGTGCGAATGCTGGGTGCGTAGAGACAATCCGCGCCGGCAGCGGCATAGGCTTCGAGGCGCTTGATCGTCTCCTGGATGTCGGGCCGTCCGACGAAGAAGCCTTCCGACCTTCCGGTGAGCAGCACGCCCGATCCCGTCTTGTCGATGGCCGAGCGCGCAGCCATGATTCGTTCCACCGAAAGCGCGAAGTCGTATAACGGGTTTTCTCGATCGCCGGTCGAATCCTCGATCGAGAGCCCGGCGATTCCAGTCGCCACCGCGCGGGTGACGTTCGCTGCAACACCCTGCGGCTCCCGCGCGTAGCCGCCCTCGAAATCCGCATTCACCGGCAGGGTCACCGAGCCCGCGATCTCCTGCAGATGCGCGAGGACCTGGTCGACCGCGACCTGCGAATCGGCATGGCCCGTCGACCATGCGAAGCCCGCGCTTGTCGACGCAAGCGCCTTGAACCCCAGCTTCTGCAGGTAGATCGCGCTGCCGCGATCCCAGGGGTTCGGCATGACGAAGCATCCGGACTCGTGCAAGCGGCGAAATTCAGCGATCCTGGGGGACATGGGCGTGCGCCTTGAAGAATGAGGAGAAGAAGGGGAATACTAGCGAATGGAGGAGCCGATGCACAGCAACGCGGAGCTGATCGAGAAGTTCTACCGCGCTTTCCAGCAGCGCGATGGCGCCACGATGGCGAGCTGCTACCACCCGCAGGTGCAGTTCAGCGATCCGGTGTTCACCGACTTGCAGGGTGCGCGCGCCGGCGCCATGTGGCAGATGCTGACCGAGCGCGGCAAGGATCTGAAGGTGGACTTCCGCGACGTGCGCGCGGACGACGCGGCCGGTGCAGCCCACTGGGACGCGTGGTACACATTCAGCGGCAGCGGCCGCAAGGTGCACAACGCGATCGATGCGACGTTCGAATTCAAGGACGGCCTGATCGTCCGCCACACGGATCGCTTCGACCTGCATCGCTGGGCGGGACAGGCGCTCGGCTTCATTGGGAAACTGCTGGGCGGCACTTCCTTTCTGCAGAACAAGGTCCGGCGCACCGCTGCGAAGAGCCTGGAAGACTACATCGCGAAGCGCAAAGCGGTAACCCAGCCGTCATGACCGAGCTGTCCGCTTTTCCGATCACCAAGAAGTGGCCGGCGCGGCACCCGGACCGCATCCAGCTCTACTCGCTGCCGACGCCGAACGGCGTCAAGGTCTCGATCCTGCTGGAGGAGACCGGGCTTGCGTACGAACCGCACCGCGTCAGCTTCGACACGAGCGACCAGCACTCGGCCGAATTCCGGTCGCTGAACCCGTACGGCAAGATCCCGGCGATCATCGATCCCGACGGTCCCGCCGGGAAACCGCTGCCGCTATTCGAATCCGGCGCGATCCTTTTCTACCTCGCCGAAAAGAGCGGCAAGTTCCTGCTGCCGGAGCTGCGCTACGAAACGCTGCAGTGGCTGATGTTCCAGATGGCGGGAATCGGCCCGATATTCGGGCAGGTCGGCTTCTTCCACAAATTCGCCGGCAAGGATTTCGAAGACAAGCGCCCGCGCGATCGCTACGTCGGCGAAGCGAAGCGCCTGCTCGGCGTGCTCGAGGCACGGCTCACGGGGCGCGCCTGGATCCTGGGCGACGACTACACGATCGCCGACATCGCGACGTTTCCGTGGGTGCGCAACCTGATCGGCTTCTACAGCGCCGGCGACCTCGTCGGCATCTCTGAGTATCCAAACGTACGGCGGGCGCTGGAAGCGTTTGTTGCCCGCCCCGCCGTCGCTCGGGGTCTGGAGATTCCGCGGCGCGCGGACTAGACTGTACGGCTCATCCGGAGGACCGAGCGAATGAACGAAAGCGAATTCAAAGCCGCGCTTCTTCAGGAAGGCTTCGACGATATCGAAGTTCGCACGATTGCGGCGAACGTTCATAACAAGGGGCACGCCCATGCGTTCGATGTCCGCGCGCTCATGCTTGCCGGCGAGCTGACGCTCAGCGCGCAGGGCAAGCAGGCCACCTATCGAGCGGGCGAGATCTTCACGCTGGCGGCAAACTGCGAGCACGTCGAGCAATTCGGCCCGCAGGGCGCGACGTATCTCGTCGGGCGCAGGCACGTGCGCGCCTAGGCGCGCGCCGCTCCCATCAGCGCCTGCGCATAGGCCGGCGCGGTTGGCTCGTGCATGAAGTACGCGTAGATCTCGCGCCAGCCGGTCGCGAGCAGCCGCTCGGCCCAGACGCGTAGCGCATCGTCCGAGTACGCCTCGAGCCGCAGCCGCACGTAACCCCAAGGGGCCGTTTCGACGAGAGGCGGCGGAGCATTGTCCTCGCGCTCCGACAGGCAAAGCGCTGCGCCCGCCGTTTTCAGCGCCGCATAGACGTCGTCCTCGAACCAGCTTTCGTTACGGAACTCGAACGCGGCCTGGTGCCCTTCGGGCAGCAACGCCAGGAATTCGACAAGGCGTGCAAGATCCTTCTTGAAGAAAGGCGGCAATTGGAACAGTACCGGGCCGCGCTTGCCGCCCAGCGCGGCGAGATTCGTGTAGAGATAGCCGAGCGATTCCTGCGAAGTCTCGGCGCGCAAGCGCGACATGTGCGTGATGCGCCGCGACGCCTTGATCGCGAAGCGGAAGCCATCGGGAGCGGTGGCCGCCCAATTCTCCAGCACGCTCGTTTTCGGTGTGCGGTAGAACGTGTTGTTGATCTCCACGGTCGGCAAGCGCGCGACGTAGTACGCGAGCATTGCGTCCGGCTTGATGTCTTCCGGATAGAAGCTGCCCTTCCATTCCTTGAAGGAATAGCCGCTTGCACCGGCAAGAAGCCTTGGCGCCGTCATGGGCCGGCGACATGGTGCACGCGTGACGCCATCTCGTTGAGCGGCTCGCAGCCGCTCTCCGTCACGAGCACGCCGGTGCCGAGGTTCACGCGATGCGTGTTCAGGCAGGCGTTCGGCTCGAGCTCCAACCCCATGCCCGCCTGCAGCACGAGCTCGCCGCGCCGGATGCCCGGATTCGCGTGGCTCTCCACCTTGCCTTCGCTGGTGCCTTCGAGCTGCGCACGATTGACGCTCGTGAAGCCCGTAGCGCCGAAGCTCAGCGTATGTAGCAGCGGTGTCTTCGACCAGCAGCCCGCCGCCTGGATCGGCCCCTCCATCGCGTGCACGACCTCGGCGAACGTGACGCCGGGCTTCACCGCTTTCAGGCCCGCCTCGTAAGCGCTGCGCGCGGCCGTCTCGCATTTCTGGTTGTCCGCATCGATCGGATCGAGCGCCACCGACATCTGCACCTGCGCTTCCTGGCCGCCATACAACGTATGGATCTCGGCCTGCACCATGTCGCCGCGCTGCACGCGGCGCGGCGCCTCGGCACGCAGCAGCCAGCGCGGCGCACCCCAGCCGATGTTGGACGGACCCGACTGCAGGCTGAGGAACGGATAGCGCGCATCGCAGCCCCAGCGGTAGGTCTCGCGCATCATCTCCGCATAGATCTCCGCCTCCGACACGCCTGGACGCGTGACGTCCGCCATCACGCGGCAGACGCGCTCGGCGACGCCCGCGGCGAAGCGCAGCAGCGCAATCTCTTCGGCGCTCTTGACCAGCATGAAGTCGGTGTACGCCTGCGTGAAGTCCTCGAGCGTTGCGTCCGGCAATCCGTTGCGCAAGCTGTTCCAGAAGCCGAGCGGTAGCAGCCCCTCCATCTCTCCCGGCGCAGTCGGCCCCAGGCCGACGAGACCGATGCGCCCCTGCGCGAGGCCCTTCTCCTGCAGCACGGCGGCGACCTTCGCGCCGCCGAAGCCGACGCGCCAGTCGCTTACCCAGGGTGCGCTGCCACGCGCAGCGCTCTCCAGCATGCGCGACAGGCGGCCGGTGGAGAACGCAAGCAGCACGGGCTCGGACGCGGCCGGCAGCACGACGTTCGAATCGAGGAAATCGTCGATGAGATAGCTCTCGAGACGTTCGCGCCCCTGGAAGCTGCCCACGACGATCGCATCGAGGCCGCGCCCGCGCATCAGTGCGCGCAGGCCGCTCCAGCGCCGGTCGCGTTCCTTCAGGCTCAGCACCGGGCCGGGGACGGGCGTCGCCGCGTTCATGGCTGGCCTGCGAGCGCCCGCAACTGCCAGTCCACCTCGACGTGCGGGCGCACATCGACGATCTCGGCCCTGCGCTCCCCCGCCGGAGCGCCGCGCTGGCCCCACGCCGAAGGACCCATGCCGGCCTTGCGCTGCCAGGCCTTGGTCGCCTTGCCTTCCGCGAATGCGCGCAGCTCGCGCCGCCAGAGCTTGCGCAGCGCGATCACGCCCGCGTCTGCAAGACCCGGGTGGTCCTTGCTGCGATCGGCGATGCGCCCCTGCCCGAGCTGCGCGATGTCGTCCTGCAGCCGCACGAGGTCGCAGCGCTTCGGGTCCACGTCCCGCAGACCGAGCCTGCCCGCCAGGATGTCCTCGGCCAGGCGCTGGTGCGCAAGGTCGATCTCGCTGCGCCGTGCGTGGCGCCGCGCGCGGATCCGCGCGAGCGCCTCCCCCGTGGCGGGCACCCGGTGCAGGCTGAACTGCATGTGCGAGACGTCGTCGATCGGCACCCACCAGAACAGCGACTCCTGCCAGAGGATTTCCGGATCGTTCGGCAACGCATACATATGGAAGATGTTCGGCATGCCGAAGTGGTTGGTGCGGGACTGACCGTCCTTCTCACGCCGGAAGCTGTACTGCACGCCCCAGTCGCTCTCCTCGGCGCTCAGCGAGCGCCCGAGGCCGATGCCCGAGAAGGCCCCGATGTTGTCGCCGTGCACGAAGCCGACGTGGCTCATGTCGAGCGCGTTCTCCAGGTTCTGGAAATAGTTGCAGCCGCGCTGGTAGGAATCGATCTCCAGCAGCCCGTCGAAGCGTTCGAACTCCGGGTAGAGCGGGAACGCGGGCGGCGCGTCGTCGCCAAGGAAGGCGAACACCAGGCCGAGGTATTCGCGCACCGGATAGCTGCGGATGCGCACCTTGGCGCAGAAGCGCGACTCTTCGGCGGGCTGCTCCACGCACTGGCCCGCCGCGTCGAATTTCCAGCCGTGATAGAAGCAGCGGATCGCGTCGCCTTCGACGCGGCCCGCCGAGAGCCGCGTGCCGCGGTGCGGGCACAAACCGTCGACGAGGTGCAGCGCACCGCCCGCGCCGCGGTACAGGGCGAGCGTCTCGCCCATGATGCGCAGCGGCTTCGCGCTGCCCGGCGCGATGTCCGCGCTGTGATAGACCGGTTGCCAGATGCGCCGCAGGTAGCGGCCGGCGAGCGTGCCCGGACCCGTGCGCACGAGGTCCTCGTATTCGACCGCTCGCATCTAGTTCAGCTTGAGGCCAAGGTCCTTGACGATCTTGGTGTACTTGCGCACTTCATTGGCCATGAAGGCGTCGAATTCCTCGGGCGTCATCGGCGCCGCGTCGAAGCCCAGTCCGTTCAGGCGATTGCGCACCATCTCGTTGGCGAGCGCGCGGCCGAGCGCGCCGTTGATCCTGACGATCACCTCGCGCGGCGTGCCGGCGGGCGCAAGAAAGCCCACCGAGCTCGGATAAGCGAAGCCCGGCACCGCGGCCTGCGCTACCGTCGGGACGTCGCGGTACAGCGGCGAAGGCTGGGCGGTCGTTACCGCCAGCGCGCGCAGCTTGCCGCTCTGCACGTGCGGAATCGCGGACGCCGAGTCCACCATCGCGAAATCCACCTGCCCCGCAAGCGCGGCCGCAGCCGCCGGTGCAGCGCCCTTGTACGGCACGTGCAGGAACTTGACCCCGGTCGAGAGCGCCACCATCTCGGTCACCACGTTCGGGCCGGCGCCGCTGCCGCTCGAGCCGTAGGACACGGCGCCCGGCTTTGCGCGCGCGAGCTCGAGCAGCTCCTTCATCGATTTCACATTCGAGGAGCCGCTGACGACGATCACGAACGGCGAGACGGCGATCTGCCCGACGCCGGCGAAGCTGGTCAGCGCATCGTAGGAAAGATCCTTGTACAGCACCGAGGTAATGGCATGCGTGCCCGGGCCGACATGCAGCAGCGTATAGCCGTCTGCCGGCGCTGCCGCGACGAACGCTGCGGCGATCGTGCCGCCCGCGCCCGGCTTGTTCTCGACGATCACCGGCTGCTTCCATTCGTCGCTCATACGCTCGGCGACCAGCCGTGCAGAAACGTCGGAAGAACCGCCGGGCGGAAAGCCGACCACCATGCGCACGGCCCTGCTCGGAAACACCTCCGCAGTTGGCTGGGCGAGCGGTTGCGAAATCGCCAGCAGCAAGACAAGGAGAGCCAGCGCGCGCTTCAACATGAACGGGAAGTGTACACTCGCCGCGCATGAATTCTCCGGCGCCATGAGCAAAGGAAAGCTCAGCGAATATTCCGCCAAACGCACGTTCAGCGCGACTCCGGAGCCGGCGGGCGCGGTGCGCGAGCAGAGCGCGGGTCCGCTGCTGTTCGTCGTCCAGCAGCACGTGGCGACGCGCCTGCATTACGACTTCCGGCTCGAGTGCGACGGCGTCCTGAAATCGTGGGCGGTGCCGAAAGGGCCGTCGCTCGATCCGGCGGACAAGCGCCTCGCGGTGTTCACGGAGGATCACCCCTACGACTACGCGTCGTTCGAAGGCGTCATTCCGCCGAAACAATACGGCGCGGGCGAAGTCATCGTATGGGATTGCGGGGTCTACTCTCCCGACGAGGGCGGCACGTGGTTCGAGGATCGCGGCGAAGCGGAGCGGCGCACTCGCGAAGGGCTTGAGAAAGGCAAGCTCAGCATTCTGCTGCGGGGGGAAAAGCTGAAAGGTTCCTTTGCCCTCGTCCGCACCAAGGACGCCAAGACGTGGCTGCTCATCAAGCACAAGGATCGGTTCGTGTCGACGACGGACGTTACGACGCGCGATCGATCCGTTCTCTCCGGAGCCGCAGTCGGCGATCTGAAGGTCGTGCCCGCGCATCGCATTCCCGCCGAGCGCCTCGTTCCGGCGGGAGAGATCGAAGCGATGCCGGCGAAGCTCGCGCCGATGCTCGCCGAGATCGGCGAGACCGCGTTCAGCAAGAACGACTGGATGTGGGAGCCGAAGCTCGACGGTTATCGCGTGCTGGCGTTCCTCGAAGGGCCGAAAGTGAAGTTGCGCTCGCGGCGCGGGCTCGACCTGACCGCCGCGTTCCCGAAACTTGCAGCGGAGCTCGGCAAGCAGGCTGCGGCCAGCATGATTCTCGACGGCGAGATCGTCGCGTTCGATGGCAGCGGCAAGCCCTCGTTCAACGCGCTGCAGAATCGCGTGCAGCTCAAGTCCGCGCCCGAGATTGCCGCTGCCGACAAGAGCGCGCCCGCGGTGTTCTTCTGCTTCGACCTGCTGCACTTTGCCGGCGTCGATCTGCGGGGCGCGCCCTACCGTGACCGCCGGCGCTATCTTTCGCAGTGCGTGCTGCCTTCGCCGCTGGTACAGATCGTGCATGCCACCGAGGATGCCGAGGCGCTGCAAAAGGCCGCTCTCGCGAGCGGCTTCGAGGGCGTCGTCGGCAAGAAGAAGGACAGCAAGTACGAATCCGGACGCCGCTCCCCGCTGTGGCTGAAAGTGAAACCGACGCAAAGCGCCGACTTCGTGATCGGCGGCTATACGAAGGGCAAGGGCTCGCGCGGGCCGCTCGGCGCGATCGCCGTCGGGTATCGCGAGAAAGGGAAGCTCATCTACGCCTCGCATGTCGGCTCGGGCTTCGACGACCGCACGCTGACGAAACTGAAAGCCCGGCTCGAGCCGCTGCAGCGCGAGTCGTGCCCGTTCGACGAGACGCCGCCGTCGAACGGGCCGACGACCTGGGTCGAGCCGAAGGTGGTCGCAGAGGTGAAGTTTCACAGCTGGACCGAGGACGGGCGGTTGCGCGCGCCGGTATTTCTGCGGCTGCGCGACGACATCGACCCGAAAACGGTGAAGCGCGTAAAAGGGGGACGGACCCCATTTCCGACCGCAATAGAAAATGGGGTCCGTCCCTCTTTTTCCGGCGAGATCGGCGAGGTCGTGCGCCAGCTCGAGAACAACAAGACGAATTTCACGCTCGTCGTTGGCCGCCACCAGATCAAGCTCACGCACCTCGATCGCGTCTATTGGCCGGCCGACGAGTCGCTGCAGCAGCCTCCGGTCACCAAGCGCGACCTGCTGCGCTACTTTGCGCAAGTCTCGCCGTACATCCTGCCGCACCTCGCGGACCGGCCGCTGACGATGATCCGCATGCCCGACGGTATTGGCGGGCAGCGCTTCTTCCAGAAGCACTGGGACCAGGCGAAGCCGGCGTTTGCCAGGACGGTCACCGTGTTCTCGGACAGCAAGGACGAAAAGCACGACTACCTGGTTTGCAACGACCTGCCGACGCTGCTGTGGCTCGCGCAATCCGGAACGCTCGAGTTCCATGTCTGGCATTCGCGCGCGAAGCCCGGCGCGGATACGCCGAACAGGAAGGTCGACTATTCGTCGTCGCTCGAAGCGCTGCAAGCGTCCGTACTGAACTATCCCGACTACATCGTGTTCGACATCGATCCGTACATCTACTCGGGCAAGGAAGCGAAGGGCGCGGAGCCCGAGCTGAACACGGTCGCGTTCGAGAAGGGAAAGGAAGTCGCGTTCCGTCTGCGCGAGCTGCTGGGCGGGATGTCGCTCGAGCCGATCGTCAAGACGTCCGGCAAGACCGGGCTGCATGTGTTCGTCCCGATCCGGCGCACAATCGATTTCGACGAGGCCCGTCGCGTCAGCGAGCTGGTCGGCCGGCACCTGATGCGCCTGTACCCGAAGGACATCACGCTGGAGTGGAGCGTCCCCAAGAGAGCGGGGAAAATCTTCATGGACTACAATATGAACGTCCGCGGCAAGACGCTGAACGTGGCCTACTCGCCGAGAGGGGCCGCCGGTGCGCCGGTGTCGATGCCGCTGACCTGGGAAGAACTCGCAACCGCGCACCCGCTCGACTTCAGGATCACGAATGCGGCCGAGCACCTCTCGAAGACAGGTGACCGATGGCGCGACGCACTGAAGGAAAAGCAAAGCATCGAGCGCGCGGTGAAGCGCGCGAAGGCGTGACCGGATCGGAGGCTACGATGGCTGCAAGGTCGATTGCAACACTCACCGTTTCGTTCGGGATGGTCTCGATCCCGGTGAAGCTCTTTTCGGCGACCGAGGCGAGCCGCGCGATCTCGTTCAACCTGCTGCACAAGGGCTGCGGCTCGCGGCTGAGGCAGCAATACTTCTGCATCAAGGAGGACGTGCCCGTCTCGCGCGACGAGATGGTCAAGGGCTACGAATTCTCCAAGGACCAGTACGTGATCTTCGAGCCGCAGGAGCTGAAGGCGATGGAGGAGGCCGGAACGCATACCGCCGACATCACCGAGTTCGTGCCGATCACCGCGGTCGACCCGGTGTATTTCGACAAGGCCTATTACCTCGCGCCGGACAAGGGGGGCGCGAAGCCTTACGCGCTGCTCGCGAAAGCGCTGCGCGAATCGAACCGCTGCGCGCTCGGCCGCTGGGCGGCGCGCGGCAAGCAGTACATCGTGATGATCCGGCCGGTCGAGGACGGCCTCGTGATGCAGCAGCTGCTCTACGCTGCCGAGGTGCGCTCGATCAAGGACATCGAGATTCCGAAGACCGAGGTCAAGCCCGCGGAGCTGAAGCTCGCGCAGCAGCTGATCGAGCAGCAGGCGACCGAGACGTTCGATCCCGCCGCGTACAAGGACGACGTGCGCGAGCGCATCGAAGCGGCGGTGCAGAAGAAGGTCGAAGGACAGGAAGTGACGATGCCCGAGGCGCCCGAGCCTACTGCACAGGTGATCGACCTGATGGAGGCCCTGCGCGCGAGCCTCGACAAGAAGCAGAAAGCCGAGCCGCAGCGCAAGCCCGCCGAGGCGAAGAAGCCCGCCGAGGCCCGCAAGCCGCCCAAGCGCGCACAGCAAGCCGAGCCGACCGCACGCAAGGCTGCAAGGAAGTAGCGCGCTTCGGCTTCGATGCACCAGTACGGCGTCCGCGACGTCGAAAAGCTGCTCAAGCTGCCGCGCAGTACGATCCGCTCGCTGATCGAGGCCGGGTTCGTGTCTCCGGCGCGCGGCCCGCGCAACGCGTGGCGTTTTTCATTCCAGGACCTGATCGTGCTGCGCACCGCCGAAGCGCTCGCCGCGGCGAACGTTCCGCGCCGGCGCATCACGCGCTCGGTCCGCGAGCTGCGCCGGCACCTGCCCGAATCGATGCCGCTGTCGGGGCTTGCGATCAGCGCGGTCGGCGACCGGGTGGTCGTGCGCGAAGGCGCAAGCCGCTGGCAGGCCGAGTCCGGCCAGTACCTGCTTGCGTTCGAGGGCGACCCGGCGAACGATTCGCTCGAGGTGATCGCGCCGGCGCCGAAGGCGGAGCACGGCGCGGACGCGCGCGAATGGTTCGAGAAGGGCCTCGCGCTCGAAGGCGAAGACACCGAGGCTGCGCTCGAAGCCTACGAGCGGGCGATCGAGCTCGACCCGGAGCTCCTCGATGCGCACCTCAATCGCGGGCGCCTGCTGCATGAAGCCGGGCGCCTGGTGCTTGCCGAGCGCGCGTATGTCGACGCGGTGAGCGCATGCGGCGCCGATCCGTTGCTGCTGTTCAATCTCGGGGTGCTGCTGGACGACATGGACCGCAAGCCGGAGGCGGTCGAGGCGTACCGGGCCGCGCTCGAGGTCGACCCGACGCTCGCCGACTGCCACTACAACCTCGCGCTTGCCTACGAAAGCCTGAGAAAGCCGAAGGAAGCGATCCGCCACATGGCGCAATACCGGCGCCTCGTGCGCGCCGGCAAGTCCTGAGCGTTATTTCTCGAGGTCGGCAAGCAGTGATTGCAGGTCGTCGGCGTGCTCTTCTTCCATCGCGAGAATTCCCTCGAGCATGCGCTTCGTCGTCGTGTCCTTGTCGCCGATGTACTCGACCATCTCGCGGTAACTGTCGATCGCAATGCGCTCGGCGACGAGATCCTCCTTGATCATGTCGACGAGGTCCTTGCCCTCGACGTACTCGGCGTGGCTGCGCGACAGCAGCCCTTCGGGCGAGAAGTTCGGCTCGCCGTTGAGCTGCACGATGCGCGCCGCGATCTGGTCGGCGTGCTGCTGCTCCTCGTTCGCGTGAACCAGAAATTCGGCGGCGACCGGCTCGGCGTTCATGCCCTGAGCCATGAAATGGTGCCGCCGGTAGCGCAACACGCAGACGATCTCGGTCGCGAGCGCCTCGTTCAGCAGCTTGATCACCGTCGCGCGGTCGGCACGGTAGCCCGAGGTCACCGCGCCCTGCTGAATGTGCTCGCGCGCGCGCTTGCGGAGCGTCTTGACGTCGGTCAGGAAAGGTTGCTTTTCGGCCATGCGGGACCTCCTTGGAAGGCACAGATGCTAGCGCATGCGGCGCGGGTATTCGAGTCGCCGAATCGCTACTGAATGGGACCAGGGCACACGGGTAAAATTCACTGATGCCGGCGACGACGCTTTTCGAGAGCCGCCTGCTCTCGGTCATCGACTACCGCTGCACGGCAAGCCCGGCGGACCGGCCGTTCGCCGAGTCGCACGAGCGCTACTCGCTCGCGTACGTCCGCAAGGGGAGCTTCGGCTGCCGGGCGCACGGCGAGTCGTTCGACCTGGTCACCGGATCTCTGATGGTCGGCTACCCGGGCGACGAGTACGTCTGCACGCACGAGCATCATCATGGCGGCGACGAGTGCCTGTCGTTCCAGCTCGCGCCCGAGCTCGTCGAGGCCATCGGCGGGCGGACGGCGCCGTGGCGCGCGGGTGCGGTTCCGCCGCTCGCCGGGCTGATGGTACTTGGCGAGCTTGCGCAGGCTACCGCGGAGAAAAGCGCCGAGCTCGGGCTGGACGAGGTCGGCGTGTCGCTCGCCGCCCGGTTCGTAGCCACGGTCTCGGGGACAGCGCGCAACGCCCGTCTACCGGTCGACCGCAGACGCGCGGTCGAGGCGGCGCACTGGATCGACGCGCACTCGAGCGAAGACGTCGATCTCGATCGCATCGCGACGGCGGCCGGCCTGAGCCCGTTCCATTTCCTGCGCCTGTTTTCCGGCGTGCTCGGCGTCACCCCGCACCAATACCTGGTGCGCTCGCGGCTGCGCCATGCGGCGCGGCTGCTCGCCGACGCAGAGCGGCCGGTCACCGAGGTTGCGCTCGATGTCGGCTTTGCCGACCTGTCGAACTTCGTGCGCAGCTTTCACCGCGCGGCCGGCGTATCGCCGCGCGGCTTCCGCAAGGCGGCGCGCGGCGACCGCAAGATTTTCCAAGAAAGGCTCGCTGCCGCCGTCTAACATGGCCTCCTCACACAAGGAGGCTTCATGTACGACCACGTAGGCTTGAAGGTGAAAGACATCGATGCGAGCGTGCGCTTTTACACGGCTGCGCTCGCCTCGCTCGGGCATGTGCTGGGTGCGAACGGCGACGGGTACGCGGGCTTCGGTCCGAAGGACGCCCCCGGTTTCTGGCTGCACGCGCACAAGGGTGCGACGGGCCCGGGCGCCCACGTCGCGTTCAGGGCGCCGAACCGCGCCGCGGTCGAGCGCTTTCACGCCGAAGCGCTGAAGGCCGGCGGCAAGGACAACGGCAAGCCCGGCCTGCGCCCGGACTACAGCCCGACGTACTACGGCGCTTTCGTGATCGATCCCGACGGCAACAACGTCGAAGCGGTCTGCTTCAACTAGGAGACGCTGCGATGGCCTCGATCCGCAGGGAAATCCGCATCGACGCTGCACCGGAAAAAGTCTGGGACGCGGTGCGCGATATCGGCAACATTCACAAGCGCCTCGTCCCCGGGTTCGTCACCGACTGCCGGATGGAAGGCGACGACGCACGCATCGTTACGTTCGGCAACGGCATGGTGGTGAAGGAGATCATCGTCGATCGCGACGACGCCGCGCGGCGCCTGTGCTGGTCGGCCAAGAGCGAGCGGATGACGCATTACAACGCCTCGATGCAGATCTTCGCCGACGACGCGAACGGCACGAAGGCGGTGTGGATCGCCGATCTGCTGCCGAACGAAGCCGCCCCGGCGATCGGCGCAATGATCGACCAGGGAATGGGCGCGATGAAGAAAACGCTGGAGCGCGCGACCTAGTCTTGCAGCAGAATCGCATCCATGGTGGATGCGATTGCGTCGCGCGCGGCGCGCGGGTTCCTGATTTTCGTGCTGGCCGGCGTGGTGTTCCAGTGCCTGAACGTCACCGTCAAGACGCTGGTCCACGAGCTGCCGCCGATGCAGGTCGCGTGGATGCGCTGGATCATGGGCATCGTGTGCATCACGCCGTTCGCGCTCGCTGCGGGACCGGGCGCGATTCACATGCGCGACCTTCGACTGCACGGCTTGCGCGCGCTGTTTCACAGCAGCGGCTATGCGCTCTGGTATCCCGCCGTCGGCCTGATCCCGCTCGCGACGACGGCAGCGCTTTCGTTCACCGGACCGCTTTTCGTCACGCTCGGCGCGGCGCTCTTTCTCGGCGAGCGCGTGCGCGGCGCGCGCTGGGCGGGCGTGCTGGCCGGATTCTCCGGCGTGCTGGTGATCCTGCGCCCCGGCCTGGTCGAGCCGAATCCGGGTGCGCTGCTGATGCTCGCCGCGGTCCCACTGATCGCCGGCTCGAACCTGGTCGCCAAGGTCGCCGCCGGGCGCGACACCCCGGTGCAAGTCGTCTTCTGGCAGACGCTGCTCGCCGCGATCCTGTTTACGCCGTTCGGTCTGTGGGTCTGGCAGGAGCCGGCCGCAGCACACTGGCTGCTTGCCCTTCTCGCCGGATTCTTCGGCACGCTCGGCTACTTTCTGATGACGTGGGCATTCCGGCTGCTCGATATCTCGGCGCTGCAGCCGCTTGTGTTCCTCGGCATCGTCTGGGCGTCGCTCTTCGATCTTGTCGTCTTCGGCCGCACCGCCGACGCATGGACCTACGTGGGCGCAGCGATCGTCGTCGCCGCGAGCAGCGTGATCGTCCACCGGGAGGCGTCCCGGCGGATCGCCTAGCGACGGCTACTTCTTCCCTTTTCTCTCACGCCACGCTGATGAACGCGTCGCGCCCGCGACGCAATCCGGCGCGCCGCTCCGGTGGGCCTAATCTGCGGCCCTCCGCTGCGCGGCGCTCGGCCGCGTCCTCGAGCGCGCTGACGCAAATTCGTCGCGTCCGCTCACCGCAGCGCCGAAGATTGCCGCTGCGCCGGTCCCCTAGCCGTGGTGTCATGGCTTCTCCTCGTAGCGGGGTCTGGACGCCCCGCAATCGTTGATTCAGCGCCCCTCGATTTTCCGGTGGATGTCGTCCACCCAGTGCACTTCTTCCGGCTTTTCGACGACCGGAATGTCGAGGTTGACGACGACCGGCTCCTGGCCGCTGCGCACGAGCACGCACGAGAGCGGCTCGTCGTCGTTCGCGTTGATCTCCTGGTGCGGCACGTACGGCGGCACGTAGATGAAGTCGCCCGGCCCTGCTTCGGCAATGAACTCGAGCTGGTCGCCCCAGCGGATGCGCGCCTTGCCGCTGACGACGTAGATCACGCTCTCGACAGGGCCGTGATGATGCGCGCCGGTCTTTGCCTTGGGGTGGATCACCACGGTGCCCGCCCAGAGCTTTTCCGCACCGGCTCGAGCATGGGTAATGGCCGCGGCGCGGTTCATGCCGGGCGTTTGCGGCGTGTTGATGTCGAGTTCGTTCGAGTGGACCACGCGCACGCCGTCGTACTTCCACCTCGCGTCGGACGGTTGGATCGCCATGTCGCCCCCTGGCTGCGCAACGATTGAGCGATTATAGTATCGAACGATGATGACTCTGCTGCTCTCCTGGCTCGTCAATACCGTTGCGCTGATCGCGGTCGCCTACCTGATGCCGTCGATCCGCGTGTCCGACTTCGTCACCGCGCTGATCGCTGCGCTGGTGCTCGGCCTCGTGAACGCGGTCATCCGCCCGGTGCTCGTGCTGCTGACGCTGCCGGTTACGCTGCTGACGCTCGGCCTGTTCATCCTGGTCATCAACGGGCTGCTGTTCTGGGCCGTCGGCTCGTTCGTCAAGGGCTTCGTGGTCGACGGGTTCTGGGCCGGATTCCTCGGCGCGATCGTCTACAGCCTGATCTCCTGGCTGCTGTCGGCGTTGCTGTTGAAGGGATGAGTCAGGTGCGCCGGACGCGGCGCACGATCCACGGCAGCACGATCAGCGCCACTGTAATCGCGAGGAACGTCGCGGAAATTGGCTGCGTGAGAAACACCGTCGCGTCGCCCTGGCTGATCGACAACGCACGGCGGAACTGCGTCTCGGCGAGCGGCCCGAGGATCAGGCCGATGACCGCCGGTCCGACCGGGATGTCCCAGCGCCGCATCGCGAATCCGAGCAGGCCGAAGACGTAGAGCGTCAGCAGGTCGACCCACGACTGGTGCAGGCTGTAGGCGCCGAGCGTCGCGAACACCAGGATGCCGGCGTACAGCAGGTCTTTCGGGATCGTCAGCACCTTCACCCAGATGCCGATCAGCGGCAGATTCAGAATCAGCAGGATGATGTTGCCTATGTAGAGGCTCGCGATCAGGCCCCAGACGAGCTCGCTCTGCGACTGGAACAGCAGCGGCCCCGGCTGCAGGCCGTAGTTCTGGAACGCTCCCAGCAGGATCGCGGCAGTCGCCGAAGTGGGAATGCCGAGCGTCAGCAACGGAACGAGCACCCCGGTCGCGGCGGCGTTGTTGGCCGCTTCCGGGCCCGCGACCCCTTCGATCGCGCCCTTGCCGAACTCCTCAGGATGTTTCGAGAGCTTCTTCTCGGTCGCGTACGAAATGAACGTCGGGATTTCGGAGCCTCCCGCCGGAATCGTGCCGAACGGGAAGCCGATCGCGGTCGCGCGCAGCCACGCCGGCCACGAGCGCTTCCAGTCTTCGGCAGTCATCATGATCGAGCTCGACATCTTCTCCATCGTCTCGGTGAGCCGGCTCTGGTACGCAGCGACGTAGAGCGCTTCGCCGACCGCGAAGAGCCCGACCGCGAGCACGACGACATCGACGCCGTCGAGCAGTTCGGGTACGCCGAACGCAAAGCGCGCCTGCCCGGTCTGGCTGTCGATGCCGATCAGGCCGAGGAAAAGCCCGAGAAACAGGCTCGTCAGGCCGCGCACGGTCGAGGAACCGAGCACCGCGGACACCGTGATGAACGCGAACACCATCAGCGAAAAGTATTCCGCGGGACCGAACTTCAGCGCCAGGTCGACCACGAGCGGCGCGAGCAGCGTCAGCAGCACGGTCGCGATCGTGCCGGCGACGAACGAGCCGATCGCGCTCGTCGCGAGCGCGGGACCGGCGCGCCCCGCCTTCGCCATCTTGTTGCCTTCGAGCGCGGTCGCGATCGATGCCGATTCGCCGGGCGTATTCAGCAGGATCGTCGTCGTCGAGCCGCCGAACATCGCGCCGTAATAGATGCCGGCGAACATGATCAGCGCACCGGTAGGATCTAGCTTCGCGGTCAGCGGCAGCAGCATCGCCACTGTCAGCGCCGGGCCGACGCCGGGCAGCACGCCGACGAACGTGCCGAGCGTCACGCCGATGAAACCCCACAACAGGTTGATCGGCTTGAGTGCGACACCGAAACCGGCGAGCAGTGCGTCGAACGCTTCCACGCGCCTAGATTCCGGCCACGCCGAGCAGCGGCGCGAGCCATCCCGCCGGCAGGCCGACGTTCAGCAGCTTGACGAAAAACAGGAACACCGCGAGCGAGAGCACGAGCCCGAATACGGCGTCGCGCACGATTCGCGTGCTGCCGAAGCCGCGCGCGACGCAGCCGAAGAGCGCCGTTCCGGCAAGCACGAACCCGCCGGTGCCGATCAACACCATGTGTGCGAACAGGCCCGCCGAGATCCAGCCGAACGAAGACGCGTGAAAAGGATGCTCGCCGCGCTCCCGCGGGTCGTCCGCAGGCGCATTGCGCCAGCCTCCGCTGAACGCTTCATAGGTCAGCCAGCCGCCGAGCAGCAGCAAGCCGGCAGCGACGACGCCCGGAACGAAGTTGGGTCCGATCCCGGCGTAGCCGCCTTCCGAGGGCAGCATCGCCGTTCCGGCCGCGACGCCAGCGCCAAGCGAGAGCACGCCGAGCGCAAGCGCGATTTCCGCGGCCGAGCGGCGCTTCACTATTTCTTCAGGCCGAGCGACTCGATGATCCCCGCAACGCGCTTGGTGTCTTCGTCGAGGAACTTGGCGTACGCATCGCCGGCGAGGAATACCGGCGTCCAGCCGAGCTTCTCGAGCGTCGCCTTCCACGCCGGCGTCTCGGTCGCGTTCTTGACGAGCTGCACCAGCGCGTCGCGCTGCTGCGGCGTGATTCCGGGCGCGCCGAAGATGCCGCGCCAGTTGCCGAGCTCGACGTCGATCCCCTGCTCCTTCAGCGACGGGATGTTGTCGACCTTGGTCGGCGCCGACTGCGCGAGCGCGCGCATCTTGCCTGCCTTCACCTGCTCGGCGAATTCGCCGATGCCAGAAACGCCGGCAGTGACGTGCCCGCCGAGGATCGCGACGCTCGCTTCGCCGCCGCCCTTGAACGGCACGTAATTGATCTTCGCCGGGTCGACGCCGACCGCTCTGGCGATCAGGCCGACGAGGATGTGATCGGTGCCGCCCGCCGAGCCGCCGCCCCACGAGACCTTACCCGGGTTCTCCTTGAACGCCTTCACCAGGTCGGCCATCGTCTTGTGCGGGGAATTCGCCGGCACGACGATCACCTCCCATTCGCTCGTCAGGCGCGCGATCGGCGTCACCTGCGTCAGGTTCACCTGCGATTTGCCGAGGATGATGCCGCCGACCATCACCATGCCGCCGATCATCACCGCGTTCGGATCGCCTTTCGAGGAGTTGACGAACTGGGCGAGGCCGATGATTCCCGCGGCGCCGCCCTTGTTCTCGAACTGCACGCCGGAGACGAGCTTCGCCCCCTGCATGGCAGCGGCGAGATTGCGCCCGGTCTGATCCCACCCGCCACCGGGGTTCGCAGGGATCATCATCTTGATGCTGGGTTGCGCCGCGGCCGCGAGCGCGACGAGCGCTCCCGCCAATGCGCCGCCGAGTCGAATCGCCAGTGCAGGCATGGTTCCTCCTTGATGATTCAGTGGGTTTCTACCACAGTATAATGCGCCCCCTTGATGCACCCCCGCTCCAGGCGAGTGCGCGGGCGGGGCGATCGGCCAATCGATGATTCGAATCGAAAATCTGGTGAAGACGTTTGGCGCCAAGCGCGCCGTGGATGGCGTTTCGTTCAGCGTCGAACGAGGCGAGGTCCTGGGCTTCCTCGGGCCGAACGGCTCGGGCAAGTCGACGACGATGCGCATGATCACCGGCTTCTATCCGCCGACGAGCGGCCGCGTGACCGTGGGCGGGCATGACGTCGCAGAGCAGCCGCTCGCGGCGAAGCGCCTGATCGGCTACCTGCCCGAGAACGCCGCCTCGTATCCCGACATGACGGTCGAGAGCTTTCTCGAGTTCGCAGCCGCGATGCGCGGGCTGGACGGTGCGGCGCGCAGGAAAGCGGTCGCGCACGCGATCGAGATGTGTTTTCTCTCCGCGGTCGTTCACCAGAGCATCGACACGCTCTCCAAGGGCTACAAGCACCGCACGTGCCTTGCGCAGGCGCTGATTCACGATCCCGAAGTGCTGGTGCTCGACGAGCCGACCGACGGCCTGGATCCGAACCAGAAGCACGAGGTGCGGAACCTGATCCGCGCGCTCGGCAAGACGAAGGCGGTGGTGTTCTCTACTCACATCCTCGAGGAAGTCGATGCCGCATGCACGCGCGCGATCATCATCGATCGCGGCCGGATCGTCGCGCAGGGAACGCCGGGCGAGCTGCGTGCGATGTCGACGCTCGAGGGCGCGGTGACGCTCGAGGCCGAAGGCGCAACCGCCGAGAAACTCGCGGTGCTGGGACGGGTCGAGAGCGTCAACGGCGTGTTTCGCATCTATCCCGGCGATACGTCGCGTGGCGCCGAGCTCGCCGCAGCCGTGATCGACCTCGTCAATCGCGAGGGCTGGAAGGTGCGCGGCATGTACAGCGAACGGGGCGAGCTCGACGAAGTGTTCCGCAGCCTGACGCAGCCCGACACGGTGAAGACATGAGGGCGATCCGGATCATTTGCCGTCGCGAGCTCGCCGCCTATTTCGGCTCGCCGGTCGCCTACGTGTTCCTGGTGATCTTCCTGCTGCTCGCCGGGTTCTTCACGTTCACCGCCGGTGCGTTCTTCGAGCGCGGCGAGGCGAGCCTGTCGGCGTTCTTCGGCTGGCACCCATGGCTGTACCTGGTGCTGGTGCCCGCGGTCGGCATGCGCCTGTGGGCCGAGGAGCGTCGCGCAGGGACGATCGAGCTGTTGCTGACGATGCCGATCACGACCTGGCAGGCGATCCTCGGCAAGTTCCTCGCCTCGTGGCTCTTTCTCGCGCTCGCGCTCGCGCTTACGTTTCCGGTGGTGCTCACGGTCAACGTGCTCGGCGAGCCGGACAACGGCGCGATCGCGGCCGGGTACGTCGGCAGCTTCCTGCTGGCGGGCGCGTACCTCGCGCTCAGCTGCATGACCTCGGCGATGACGCGCAACCAGGTCGTCGCGTTCATCCTCTCTGTGGTGCTGTGCTTGTTGCTGATTCTCGTCGGCTTCAACCCGGTCACCGATCTGCTCGCACGCTGGGCGAGCCCCGCGGTCGTCGACACGGTGGCGTCTTTCTCGGTCATCACGCACTTCGACGGATTCCAGAAGGGCGTGCTCGATACGCGCGACCTGTTCTTCTTCCTGTCGGTGATCGGCTTTGCGCTGTTCGCGACGGGCGTCATCATCCGCGGGCACCGCGCCGGGTGAGCGGATGAAAAAATACGAGCATCTGGTCTACTCCGCGATCGGCCTGGTCGCCCTGTTCCTGGTGCTGGTCGCGTTCAACTACCTCGCCTCCTCCGCTGCGGCGCGGGTCGATCTCACCGAGGGCAAGCTCTATACGCTTTCCGACGGCACGAAGCGAATCCTGCGCGGGCTCGATGCGCCGGTGAAGGTGCGGCTCTACATCTCGCAGGGCGAGCACACGATGCCGGTGCAGCTGCGCAGCTACGCGCAGCGCGTCGAGGACCTGGTGCGCGAATTCAAATCGGTCGCGGGCGCCAACCTGGTGGTCGAGAAATACAATCCGCAGCCCGACTCCGAGGAGGAGGACGCGGCGCAGCTCGACGGCATCGAGCCGCAGCAGTTGAGCTCCGGCGAGCAGTTCTACCTCGGACTCGTGGTGAGCCGACTGGAGCGCAAGCAGGCGCTCGGCGCGCTGAACCCGATGCGCGAGCGGCTGCTCGAATACGATCTCGCGCGCGCGGTGGCGCGAGTCGGCATCGCCGAGCAGCCCACGATCGGCCTGATGAGCGCGCTGCCGGTTCTCGGCGAAAAATTCAATCCGTTCACCCGGCAGAGCAGCGAGCCCTGGGTGCTCGCCACCGAGCTGAAGCGCGATTTCAACGTGCGGCCGGTCAACATGACCGCGACGTCGATCGACCAGGATTTGAAAGTGATTCTCGTGATCCACCCGCGCGACATCTCGGAAGCAACCGAGTACGCGCTCGACCAGTTCGTCCTGCGCGGGGGAAAGCTGGTGGTGTTCGTTGATCCGTACGCGTATTTCGATCAGCAGCCGAGCCCGGTGCCGGGCGTCGGCGGCGGCGGCACCAGCTCGACGTTGCCGCGCCTGTTCAAGGCGTGGGGCGTGGGAATGAATCCGGGCAAGGTGATTGCCGACGTGGTCTACGCATCGGGCAGCGGCAACCGCTACACGCCGACGGTGCTGACGCTCAACCGCACCGCGCTGAATCGCGACGACGTCGTCACCAGCCAGATCGAGACGCTGCTCTATGCGTTCGGCGGCGCCTTCAGCGTCAAGCCGGCCCCTGGACTGAAGGCCACCGAGCTGGTGAAGAGCTCACCCAATTCGATGCTGGTCGACAACGTCGTCGCCTCGGTCTCCGGCGAAGCGGCGACCAAGGGTTTCAAGCCGGATGAAGTGAGCCGGCCGCTCGCGATGCGGCTCAGCGGCAAGTTCACGACCGCGTTCCCCGAGGGGCGGCCCAAGAGCGAGACGCAGGCTTCCAAGGACGCCAAGCCGAAGCCCGAACCCGCGGCCGAACCCGCGCTCAAGGAAACGGCAAAGGACAATTCCGTGCTGCTCGTTGCCGACGTCGACATGCTGAACGACGGCGCCGCGGTCGACATCCAGGAAGTGTTCGGACGCCGGATCGTCGTCCCCTCGAACGGCAACCTCGCTTTCGCGCAGAGCATGGTCGAGCAGCTCGCTTCCGGAGACGACCTGATCTCGCTGCGCAGCCGCGCTGCGGCGTTCCGGCCGCTGACCGTCGTGCGCCAGATGGAAGCCGACGCGCAGAAGCAGTATTTCGGCAAGATCCAGTCGATCGAGACCGAGCTGCAGAAGACGACCGAGAAGCTGCAGGGCCTGCAGAAGTCGCGCGGCGCGGCGGCCAAGGGCGCGCAGATCCTCACGCCGCAGGAGCAGGACGAGATCGAGAACTTCCGCAAGAAGGTCATGGAGACCCGCAAGGAATTGAAGGACCTGCGCAAGAACCTGCGCCAGGACGCCGAGCAGCTCGTGCTGTGGACCAAGGTGGCGAACATCGCGCTGATGCCGCTGCTGGTCGCGCTGCTCGGGCTTGCGGTCGCGCTCATTCGGCGCCGCAGGCAAGCCGCCGCATGAACGCACGCGTCGCGGCGCTGCTGGTCGCGCTGCTCGCGCTCTTTGGCGGCGGTGCGCTGTACTACTACCAGCAGGCGCGCACGCAAAAGCCGGCCGGCGTCGCCGCGCTCGGCAAGCCACTGCTGAAGGGCCTCAGGGCCGCGGACATCGCCACGATTTCGGTGCGCGAGCCGCAGGCAGCGATCACGCTCGAGCGCAAGGAATCCGGCTGGGTCATCGCCGAGCGCGCCGCGTTTCCCGCCGACCTGGAGCGGGTGCGCGAGTTCGTGCTGAAAGCGATCGAGCTCAAGGTCGGGCAGGCCGAGCCGCTCGGCGCCGCCGATCGCAAGCGGCTCAAGCTCGACGACGCCGCGACGCGCGTCGAGTTTCGCGGCGTCGACGGCAAGCCGCTCGCGGCCGTTCTCGTCGGCCGGAAGTATTTCAAGAGCGAGCCGGAAAATCCCGACAAGGCGATCGGCGACGGGCGCTTCGTGCTGCTGCCGGGCGAGGAGAAGACGGTCTACGTCGTCTCCGATCCGCTTGCACAGGCGAGCGCAAAAAGCGCCGACTGGGTCGCGCGCGCCGGTTTCTCCGCCGAGAAGGTCAAGTCGCTCGAGTACGCGCCTGCGGCCGGCGACGGGTGGAAGCTCGAGCGCGCGGCCGAGGACGCCGAATGGACGCTCGCAGGCGCGAAGGCCGAGAAGGTCGAGCCTGCCAAGGCGAACGCCGCTGCGTATTCGCTCGCCAGCGTCGAGCTCGCCGATGTTCTCGGCAAGGAAACGAAACCCGAGGAGACGGGGCTCTCGGCGCCGACCGTGCTGACCGCGAATACGTTCGACGGCCTTACCTACACGCTGCGCCTCGGCGCGCTCAAAGGCGAGAATTACCCTGCCACGCTGGCGGTGGCAGGCGATCCGAAGCCCGAAGGCAAGGACGCCGAGGAGCGCGCCAAGAAACTTGCCGAGCGCCTGTCGCGCGAGCGCGCGCTCGCGGCGTATACGCTGCTGATTCCGAAGTCCAGGCTCGAAGACGCGCTGAAGCCGCGCGCCGAGCTGCTCGCCCGCAAGGAAGCGCCCAAGGGCGAAGAGCCGGCGAAAGAAACGGCGAAGAAGGCAAAGGCGAAAAAGAACTAAGGAATCCCATTCCCGCGTCCGCCACGACGATGTACTGCTTGCGCGCAGGAAAAGGCGCGCCACCGTTCGTTTTCGTCCACGGCTTTGCGTGCACGCACGAGGACTGGCGAGCGCAGATCGAGCATTTCTCTAAAACCCGAACCGTCCTTGCGTGCGACCTGCGCGGGCACGGCCGCACACCCGGGGCGGCGGGCGAATGCTCGATCGAGCGCTATGGCGCCGACGTGGCGGAACTGCTGCAGACGCTCGATGCGCCGGCAGTGCTGATCGGCCACAGCATGGGCTGCCGGGTCGTACTCGAAGCGAACCGGCAGGCACCGCGGAACGTCGCGGCGATCGCGCTCGTCGACGGCAGCCGTATGGCCTGGGGGGAACCCCGCCAGGCCGACGAGGCGATGCGGGCGGCGATCGAGTTCACCGGATTCCCGGCCTTTGCCGAAGCGCTGTTCCGGCAAATGTTCCTCGCGCCCTCGGCGCAGGCAACGAGCATCATCGAGCGTGCAAAGCGCTTGCCCGCCGAGGTCGGGGCGGCCCTGTTCCCGTCGATGGCGCGCTGGGATGCCGGCCAGATGGTCGCAGCCCTTGCCGCCGTCCGCGTTCCCCTGCTCGCCATCCAGAGCACGTCGATGAGCCCGGAGCGCAAGCGCAGCTCGATGCGCGCAGGCCAGACCAGCCCGTGGCTCGACTTGCTGCGCGAGCGGGTCCCGGGCGCTCGCATCGAGGTCCTTCCGGGCCTGGGCCATTTCCCGCAGATCGAGGCGGCGGATCAGGTCAACGCGCTGCTCGCCACCCTGACGCCGGAAAAATAGGGACGGACCCCATTTTCGCAGCGGAAAATGGGGTCCGTCCCCATTTTTCCTGCTATAAATTGCGCAGCATTCCGGAGGAGCACTCGTGAGCAAGCATCCCACCGATCACATCAGGACGATTGCGCTCGTCGGCCAGTCGGGGTCCGGAAAGACCACGCTCGCCGAGGCGCTGCTCGTGCGCGCGGGCGCGATCCCGGCGGCGGGCAGCGTCGAGCGCGGCACTACCGTCTGCGACTACCAGCCGCTGGAAAAATCCGTCGGCCATTCGCTGAAGATGGCGGTCGCGACTTTCGAGCCGCAGGGCGCGCACGCGGGGCACCGCGTCCACCTGCTCGACACGCCGGGGTACCCGGATTTTCTCGGCCACTCGCTGCCCGCGCTGGCTGCGGTCGAGACCGCGGCGATCGTGATCAACGCGCAGAACGGCATCGAGATGATGACCAGCCGCTTCATGCAATGGGCGGGCAAGCGCGGGCTCGACCGCCTGATCATCGTCAACAAGATCGACGCCGAGAATGTCGATCTTCCCGGGCTGCTCGACGCGATCCAGACGGCGTTCGGCAAGGAGTGCCTGCCGCTGAACCTCCCCGCGGGAGGCGCAACCCGGGTCTCCGACTGCTTCTTCTCGCCGACCGGCGAGTCTGATTTTTCCTCGGTCGAGGAGGCGCACGGCAAGCTCGTCGACCAGGTGGTCGAGGTCGACGAAAAGCTGATGGAGATCTATCTCGAGAAGGGCGAAGTCGAGCCCGACCAGCTCCACGACCCGCTCGAGCGCGCGTTGCGCGAGGGACATCTGGTTCCGGTGGTGTTCACGTCGGCCCGCAGCGGAGCGGGAATCGCCGAGCTGCTCGACGTGATCGTGCGGCTGCTGCCCAACCCGACGGAAGGAAACCCGCCCGTCTACCTCAACGAGGCCGGCGGCACGACCACCGAGATGACCGCGACGCCCGACCCGGCGAAGCACGCGCTCGCGCACGTCATCAAGGTGGAAATCGATCCGTACATCGGGCGCGTTGCGATATTTCGCGTGCACCAGGGGCGCTTCACGCCGGGAAGCCAGCTCTACGTCGGCGAGAGCCGCAAGCCGATCCGGGCCGGGCACCTGTACATGCTGCGCGGCAAGACCCAGGTGGAGGTCGCCGAGGCGCTGCCGGGCGACATCTGCGCGATCGCGAAGATCGACGAGATCCGGTTCGATCACATCCTGCACGACTCGCCCGAGGATGCGCACCTGCATATCAAGCCGCTCGAGCTGCCGACGTCGGTGTTCGGACTCGCGGTCACGCCGAAAAAGCGCGGCGACGAGCAGCGCCTCTCGGACGCGCTGCACCGGCTCGCGGCCGAGGATCCGTGCTTTCGCATCGAGCACGTCGCACAGGCGAACGAGACGGTGCTGCGCGGACTCGGAGAGATCCACCTGAAGACCGTGCTGGACAAGATGGCGCTGCAGTACAAGCTCGAGCTCGATACGCGCCCGCCGAGCATTCCGTACCGCGAGACGATCGCCGCGCGCGCCGAGGGCCACAGCCGGCACAAGAAGCAGACCGGCGGCGCCGGGCAGTTCGGCGAGGTGTACCTGAAGATCGAGCCGATGCCGCGCGGCTCGGGGTTCGAGTTCGTCGACAGCGTCAAGGGCGGCGTCATTCCGAACCAGTACATCCCGTCGGTGGAAAAAGGCGTCCGCGGCGTGCTCGAGACCGGATTCGTCGCCGGCTATCCGCTGCAGGACGTGCGCGTCATCGTCTACGACGGCAAGCACCATCCGGTGGATTCGAAGGACGTCGCCTTCATGTCGGCGGGCCGCAAGGCGTTTCTCGATGCGCTGGCGAAAGCGCGGCCGATCATTCTCGAGCCGATCGTCAACGTGCAGATCGTCGCGCCGGAAGGCAAGATGGGCGACATCGCGGGCGAGCTTTCGGGACATCGCGGCCAGATCAAGGGCTCCGACTCGCCGCGCCCCGGAACCGTACAGATCTCGGCGCAGGCGCCGCTCTCCGAGCTCGAGCATTTTCCTGCGCGCCTCAAGTCGATCACGGCTGGCCACGGCTCGTACACGCTTGAATTCAGCCACTACGACCCTGCACCGCCGCTTCTCCAGCAGAAGCTGATCGCCGCTCACAAGCCGGCGCAGGCCGAGGAATAGACCTTGTTCATCGGGCACGCCGCGCTTGCTCTCGCGGCGAAGCCGCTCGTGCCGCGCGTCTCGCTCGCGCTGCTCCTGGCCGCGACGTACTGGCTGGACATGGTGTGGCCGGTATTTCTGCTCGCGGGAATCGAGCAGGTGCGGATCGACCCCGGCAATACCGCGGTCACGCCGCTCGATTTCGTGCATTACCCGTGGTCGCACAGCCTGGCGGCGGCGCTTGCCTGGAGCGCTCTGTTCGGTCTGGTCTGCCTGAGCGCCGGAAAACGCGCTGCGTTTCTTCTCGCGGTGCTCGTCTTCAGCCATTGGGTGCTCGACGTCATCACGCACCGCGCAGACATGCCGCTGTGGCCGGGAAGCGGCACGCTGCTCGGGTTCGCACTGTGGAACTCGATCCCTGCGACGATCGCGATCGAGTGCGCGATGTTCGCGCTCGGCGTCTCGATCTATGCGCGCAGTGCGCCGTCGCACGATCGGATCGGGACGTTCGCGTTCTGGGGGCTCGTCGTCTTCCTCACGCTGATTTACTTCGCGAACATCTTCGGCCCGCCGCCGCCGAGCGTCATGGCGATCGCGATTGCCGGGATCGCGGGTGCCGCGCTATTTACCGTGTGGGCGTGGTGGGCGGACCGGCACCGCGGGTAGTTTTCCAGCCTCTTGAACCTCCAGTACCGGCAATGCCCCAAGTGCGGCCATGAGGCTGCTGCCGGCGCGACGCTGGAGAACGAGTGCCCTGCCTGCGGCGTGCTGTTCCGCAAACTCTTCGCCGCGCCCACCACCACGGTTGCGCGCAATCCGCTCGAGGGCGACGGAGCGAGCGTGGCGGCGTGGTTCGCGGGCCTGCTGGAGACGCCGGACGAGGGCCGCAAGGTCCGCACGCTGGCAGGCGCGGTGCTGCTGCTGCTCGCCGCCTGGTACGCGTGGCGTTTTTTCCGTTTCGACGTTTCCGATCCGGAAAGCATGCCGCTGCCGTTCCTATACGCCGCGATCGTGCCGTTCCACGAGTTCGGGCACATCCTGTTCAGCCCGTTCGGCGAATTCCTGCACGTCGCCGGCGGCAGCCTGATGCAGTTCCTGATGCCGCTCGGATTCGGTATCTACTTCGTCCACTGGCGGCACGACAATCTCGCCGGCTGGCTGATGCTGTGGTGGGAAGGTACGCAATGGGTGAACCTGGCGCCGTACTGCTATGACGCGAAGAAGCCGGCGATGATCCTGCTGACCGGCCGCACCGGCGATACCGGCGCGCATGACTACGTCGACATGCTCGGCGATCTTGGACTGCTCAACCGCGCGCACGAGGTCGCCGCGGTGATGAAGTACTTCGGCGTGCTGCTGATGCTCGCCGCGCTCGTCTGGGGCGCGCTGCTGCTCGCGCGCACCTGGCGCGAGCGCAACGCGGGCTGATCTCAGTCGATTACTCGATCCGCCCGCAGCAGCACGGCCGATGGCAGTCGGATGTTGAGCGCTTTCGCCGTCTTCAGATTCAAGACCATCTCGAACCTGGTCGGTTCCTCGATCGGCAATTCTCCGGGTTTGGCGCCTTTCAGTATCTTGTCGGCGTAGACGGCGGCGCGCCGAAACAAATCGGGATAACTCGCCCCATAGGAAACGAGCCCGCCTGCGGCCGCGAATTCGGCCCCGCCGTGCATGCTCGGCAGGTTGTGCTTCAGCGCGAGCTCGCCGATTCGCTGGCGCTCGCCATACGTCAGAGGCGCGAGAATCACGAAGATGGCATCCGCACGCTCGCGCGTTGCGCTGGAAAACGCACCCGCAATCTCCTCCGCCTTCTTCACGCCCACGTTCTGCAGCGAGACCTTGGCGGACCTGCAAGCTCGCTCAAGATCTCTCACCGCAGTTCTCGAGCCCAGGTTGTCCGACTGCCAAAGGACCGCCAGTCGCGACATCTTCGGCAGAATTTCCTGCAGCAGCTCCAGGCGCTTGGCAGTGAGCTCCGAAGCAATGCTCGACACGCCAGTGACGTTGCCACCCGGCCGAGCCAGGCTGGCAGCAAGGCCGATGCTCACGTGATCTGCCGTGGACGCCGTGACGATCGGGATCTTGTCGGTTGCTCGACTGGCCGCCTGCGCAGCAGCGCTCGAGCTTGTGACAATCAGCGCGACTTCGAGACGGACCAGTTCCTGCGCCATGGACGGGAGTTGCTCGAGTTTGCCCTTGGCGAAGCGACCTTCGTAGGCAACGCTCTTTCCATCGACGTAACCGAGTTCGTGCATTTGCTGTCGGAACGCGGTCCACCATGCCAGACGTTCACCCCCGTCCAGCAGCCCGATCACCGGCGTCTTCGCGGGACGCTGCGCGCGCGACTCGAGTGAGGTGGAAAGTCCCACGCCCAAGACCGCGATGCCGACAAGCGCGCGTCGCCGCTTCATCGGTTCAGTCGGCCTTCGCGCCGGTCTCGCGCACGACCTTGCTCCACTTGCGCACTTCGGTGCGCACGTACTCCGCAGTCTGCTGGGGTGAGCCGCCAACGAGATCGAACGCGAACGATTCGAGGCGCTCTTTGATGGC